>ENA-OPRT01000007-OPRT01000007.1-human-gut-metagenome-genome-assembly--contig:-NODE-7-length-133571-cov-4.973209_pt1 | contig 133571 bp, 129 predicted proteins | sample MGYA00241895_ERZ501884 | MGnify/ENA primary metagenome ERZ501884 (study PRJEB25962, sample SAMEA2042225) | human gut metagenome | biome: human gut; feature: human-associated habitat; material: faeces...
GAGTTCCGCGCCGTGGGTTCCGAAGCCAACTGCGCGATATACGTTACTTTCATTTTAAACGTAAATCGAAAGATTTATTAGAACCATACTTCTTTAGCATTTACTCAACTATACTTGACTATATAGACAAAAAAATAAGATGCTATTGTGCATTCTCCAGTTCTATCAAACGATTATCCAGTCTGTTATACTCTCTTTGAGTTTCTTCAATTTTAGCATACATCTTTAAAATTGTCGAACCTTTTACAAAGACTCTTTTTTCGCAGTAGCGGTATAACTTCTCCTTTAACTTTCTTAAATGTAATCCACATTTTTGAAGCTCTTTCAAAAGCATTTCTTCTTCATATTCTGACAATTATTCCACCTGCCTTTCGCTACGATAATACCATTTGAAGACAAATTCCGCAATAAAAATCCATCGACGAAATTCCCTTTATTCCGACATCTTCTCGTTATTTTTAACATGTGCTATACTCCTCTTTAGTGTAGTATGTACTTTTATACAATTCACCTTTAAAAGCCGGGAGCAGATTTCCAAATAGAACTTGCTCAAACGGCGAAAGGAGGTGATAATATGCCTATAAACTATCCATTAATTGGTATCCGCATCAAAGAAACCCGAAATCAGCAAGGAATCTCTGCGGAAGAATTAGCTGAACTGGCAGATTTATCTTCTGTTTATATCAGCTACATTGAAAATGCCAAGCGGAAACCCAGCTTAGAATCTCTTGTCAAAATCTGCAATGCACTGGGAATTACGTTGGATGAATTGCTCTATGGAAATCTGCTTTACAATCCTACAGAATATCAAACAGATATTGATCTGCTTATGGCAGACTGTTCCAAAAACGAAAAGCGTTTCATCTTCCTAATTCTTTCTGCGGTAAAAGATATTCTTCGGAGCAATGATTGGTCTTTAATTGAAAAAATACTTCTAAAGGACAGCAATTTAAAAGACCTATAATTGAATCACAAATCCATTTCACTTTATATAAACCATCCGTTATTCAATTAACTGGTGGTTTATGTCTTTTTCTCACAAAAAAATTATAATGAAAATAAATCGCAATACAAGGAATGATAACCTATGAAAGAATATGAAGAAAGAACTGAAACAATCGAACAACAAAAAGCCCTTATTCGTGAGCGTTATAAAGGAATAAATCCCGATGAGCTTGATGTCATTCCTGCGCTCCCAAAACCGGATATATTTAAAACATCTTCCATGTTAAGAGTAGCAGTTTATGCTAGAGTTTCCACTGACGATCCTCGGCAGACATCCTCATATGAGCTTCAAAAAAATCATTATCAAGACGTGGTAGATCGTAACCCCAACTGGAATCTTGTGAAAATATATGCCGATGAAGGAATTTCCGGTACATCTCTGCAACATAGAGAAGCCTTCAAGCAGATGGTACAAGACTGCGAAGATGGCAAAATTGATCTTATACTCACAAAAAGTGTATCTCGATTTGCTCGTAATGTTGTGGACTGTATCGGTTATGTCCGGGAGCTCCTTTCTCTCCGTCCTCCGGTCGGTGTATTTTTTGAAACCGAACATTTAAATACCCTTGATCCCAAAAGCGAAATGATTCTTTCCTTCATGTCTACCCTTGCACAAGAGGAAAGTCATACAAAAAGTGAAATCATGAATGCCTCTATTGAGATGCGTTTTCGCCGAGGAATATTCCTGACACCCCCTTTGCTTGGATATGATCAAGACGAAAACGGAGAATTAAAAATTAATGAACACGAGGCGAAAATCGTAAAGCTGATTTTTTATATGTATTTGAATGGAAATACCTGTCAGGAAATTGCTGATACACTTACGGAACTTGGCTGCAAAACAAAAAAGAATAATGAAGTATGGTCTTCCGGTTCTATTCTTCAGATTTTGCAAAATGAAAGACATTGTGGCGATGTTCTTGCCCGTAAAACATGGACACCAAATTATCTGGATCATAAATCACGGAAAAATAACCAAGACCGTAATCAATATAGAAAACGTGAGCATCATGAAGCTATTATTTCAAGAGATGATTTCATTGCAGTTCAAAAACTAATCAGTAATGCTAAATATGGAAATAAAGCCTTGCTTCCCGAACTTCACGTAATCCCGGATGGGGCTTTAAAAGGATTCATCACAGTTAATCCCCGTTGGGCCGGCTTCAAACCGAACGATTACCTTGCCGCTTCATCAAGTATATCTGATTCAGAAAACACACCTTCAGATACTTCCCCCGTTACTGTACAGCTTGGTTCTTTTGACTTAAGGGGATATGAAATCGCACATGGTCAATTTTTTGAAACTACCGGAAAAATATCAGCAACACTATCTTACGAAAAATTAAATTTCAGTACGGAGGCGCTTAGAAAATTTGGAGAAATCAAAACCGTAGAATTGCTGATACATCCAAGTTCTTATCTTCTCGCTGTACGGCCTTGCACACTTGAAGATAATCGAAATAAAGTCCAATGGGCGCGTCTGCGAAATGGAGTTCTGGTTCCTCGATATATATATGGAGCAGCGTTCCTACCCACACTTTATGAACTGTTTGGCTGGAATCCCAACTGCAAATACCGTGTTCTCGGAGTGGCACATCAAAAGGGATCTGAAAATGTCCTGATTTTTAATATGAAAGAAACCGAAGTACGCATTCCGAATGAAGTACCTGCAACAACAGACAAAGATTCCCCTAATAAATCAGCGGAGACTTCTTCCACGCCCAAAACTATCCTTGGCTATCCAGCAGAATGGATGAATAGCTTTGGAAACAATTATTATAGTCAAACCCACGCACGGGAACTGGTTGCTTTTACCAATAATAAGAATTGGCAAACCACCTCTGAAGGACAGCCCTATAAGGAATCAGAACTGCATACCACACCCAAAGCGGAGCTCACGAAAGGAATCGTGGAAATTATGGAAGAAATAAAGGAGAATCGTAATGACTGACACACCTGTAAACACATGGGAACTGGCACAAAATATTCCCGAAGATATGAGCAAACCTCAAAATCCCCTGCCAGTAACTATCACACCGGGAAAAGATGGACAATCCGACATCATTGAAGACATGGATTTCAGCTTTGATGGATATCAAGTTGTCCGTGGCGAATTTTTCGCTCATACATTTGAGCCTTCCTTTACATTTAACAATTACAAAGTATCTGTAAATATGGCCTGTATAAAAAAACTTCCTTCTGTAGAATATGTTCAGATACTCGTAAACCCAGAAGAAAAAAAGCTTGCTGTAAGGCCATGTCGTGAAGAAGAAAAAGACTCTTTCCGTTGGTGTTCCGCAGGGAAAAAGAAAAATCCAAAACAGATCACCTGCCGGATATTCTTTGCGAAAGTTATCTCTTTGATGAACTGGAATCCTAACTATCGTTACAAACTTTTAGGAAAACTCATCCGATCCGGTGATGAAGTATTATTCATTTTTGACCTGACAACCCCGGAAATATTCATGCGCACTTCCAAAGAGCGAGAAAAGCCAAGAGTATCTCGAACTGCAAGCTATCCTTCTGAGTGGCAGAATCAATTCGGAGTTCCTGTCGAAGAGCATCAAAATGCCCTGCAGATCAATATTTTTGACGGATATGCCGTATTTGATGTCCATGAAAAAAAGAAAACACAGTCTGCTATGCAGGAGCAGATACCAGTCCCAAACGAAAGTGAGGTGCTAGATGATGAGTCGAGAAAATCTATGTCAACCCATCCTGAGTATTGATTTAAAAAAGAGTCTTATTCGTATTCATCGTAATACACTACGGCTTCTCGGCGATCCTGATTATATTCAACTACTGATTAATCCCAATTCCAAAATGATAGCAATAAAGGCTGGCGATAAACGGGATTATCTCGCACATAAAGTTAGAAAATATCGTTTTGAAACAGGATACAGTTATGAATTATACTGTAAAGATTTATTACAAACCATGATGACTGTAGACTGCGGGTGGGAATATGGAAATATTTTCCGCTTATATGGGCAATTTAATTCCAAAGCAGGAGTTATACAGTTTTCCATGTTGGAAACGTCCCCTTCTATGCAACAGAATACTGAATGGAGTGAACAAACATTATGAGTAACTATAACAACTATACCCTTAAACTTGATCTGGAATTTACGAATCTCATTCAGCCTTTAGAAGATCGCGAACATAAATCACTGGAACGCAAAATAAGCTCCCACGCATACAGTGAGCCGATTTACACTTGGAATGGATTGATTGTGGATGGAGTTGAAGCATATCAAATCTGTCATAAACGAGGAATCAAATTTCGTATCAAACGCATGTATTTTTTAAGCCGGGAGGATGCAATCTCATGGATCTGCACACAGCAACTTAAACGTGAAGACCTTACAGAAGCCAACCGCAAATATGTGATTGGAAAGAAATATGATGCCGTAAAAGCAATTACTGCCCGTATTTCATCTGAAAATTCCACCACCGGAAAAGGCGGTCATACATATCGTATAGAAAAGAAAATTCCTTGTAGACATATTTCCGCAACACAGATAGCATCTGAATGCAACACATCTCCTGCTTCCGTGTACAAATACAATGAATATAGTCGTGCATTGGATAATATTTGCGAGAAAACTCCCCAAATGGTAGAACGAATCCGTTCTGGTAAACTTCGCATTTCTCACGCCAATATTATTGAACTTTCCCGGCTGCCTCATTATGAACTCAAAAAATTATATGATTACATGATTGAAAAAGGCATTGAACATCTGAGCTATCCTGATATGAAGCGTGAACTTCAATGGAGAAAAGTTGTCGCTTCAACCCAAAAGGAAAAAATCGCAGAGCCGAAACCCGTCATCAAGCAAATGCCAAAATTTGATCCCGATGCTGAGCTTTCCAGTCTTTCTCTCACAATTCCTTCTTGGTGCAGCTCCATCGAACGGGTAATGAATGTGACTGATTTCCAACGTTCTTCTAAAGAAGGAAAAAAACGTTTAAAAATACAACTGAGTAATCTAATGACTGTAATTGATAAAATTACAAAGATTTTGGAGGAAGCATGATTATGGAAGAAAATATTGAAGAATTACAAAGATATGTCCCAAACGTTCATTTTGAACAGATACCTATCAAAAACCTTGTTTCAGACCAAAATTATCAAAGAAACCTATCTTTGCGTCATGTTGAAAAAGCGGCTACAAACTTCGATTTGTATCAAATCAATCCTGTAAAGGTAAGCCGTAGGAATGGCATTAATTATGTGTTTAATGGACAGCATACTATTGAAATCGTGGCATTGGTATCTGGTTCCCGTGAAACTCCTGTCTGGTGTATGATCTATGATGATTTAAATTATACTCAGGAAGCAGATATCTTTGCTAACCAAATGAAATATGTAAAGCCTCTGCTGCCTTATGAAATCTTCATGGCCAACATCGAGGCTGGAAGTGAAAAAGAATTGATTATTAAAGACTTGGTGGAATCTTATCATTTATCCATCACATCCTCCTCTCATCCCGGAGGAATCTGTGCGGTGTCAACATTGGTAAACATATATGATAAATACGGTTTTCATACTCTTGACCGTGTACTCCGTTTATGTGTGGCTACTTGGGAAGGCGCACCTATGTCGTTCAGTTCCAATATGCTGAACGCAGTCGCACGGTTAGATAACGCTTTCGGAGATAAAATGAATGATACGACATTCAAAGAAAAGGTTGGTCGTGTCTCTGTCCGTGAAATTGGACGTCAAGCAAGAGAACGCCGTGGAGGATCTCTAGGATTTGCAGAAGCAATTCTGATTGCCTATAACAAAAAATCCAAACATCCGCTCCGCATGGATACCCTTTATGCGTACAAAGCCCCAAGAGGAAAGAAAACTGAAATCGAGACCTCGGAAGATGTTGATACCTTCGAAGATGATATGATTGATGGTCAGCTCGCAATTTTTACGGAAGAAACCGAAGAAAATATGGCTCTGTTGGAATAACCTCAGAGCCTATATCCTTACCTTAATCTCCGTGCCATCCAAAAAGCGAATCACCATTATTTCTTTTCCCTGTACAATTACCCTTTCCAAAACCATCTGTCCAAGTTCTGGCAGCATCTTTGTAAGAGGCGGTTGCAACGTCAATCCTATCATTTGTTCCGCACGAAGTCTTTCTAATGGATTTCCGTCTTTCTTGTTTTTCTCCCATTTGGGAAGATATTGTTCTCTTTTCGCAACAATCTGGTTCCACGCCGTAATAAAACCCTTAAGTAGGTTTTCATGCGGGAGATTCTCACTGGCACATCCTTTCACTCCATGATTTTTACTTCTGTTATTACATTGCCAAAACTCTACTCCCCTGCTTTTCCAACTTTTCTTTCCACAAACTGCACCACACTTTCCACAGACTACCCTGCAAGAAAACGGATTGACCTCCGAGCCATATCCATAGAAAGTCAAGCCCAATTCCTGCATGTAGGAATCCCTTCTTTCCAATTCAAGTTGTGCCGCTTCCCATTGTTCTTTTGGAATGATTGCTTCGTGGCTCTCTTTTACATAAAACTGCTCCACTTCCCCATGATTCTTTTTTACTTTCTTGGTAAGGAAATCTGATGTATAAGTTTTTTGCAAAAGGGCATCACCCATATATTTTTCATTTTTCAGAATCGCCCTTACAGATGCACTTCTCCATTCTTCCCTGCCTGTACCAGTCTTGATATGATCCTCCATCAGCATTTTTGCAATAGCAGCCGGATTATAGCCATTCAAAAACTCCCGATAAATTCGCTTCACTATTTTTGCCTGTTCCTTATTTACAATCAGCTTCCCATCATCGCCTTTATCATATCCGAGAAATTTTGTACAATCCACCTGCGGAATTCCCTTTTTAAACTTGCTTCGTATTCCCCATTTACAGTTCTCCGAAATATTTCTTGATTCGTCCTGAGCCAGCGAAGATAATATGGTAAACAATAATTCTCCTGATGCATCTAAAGTGTTGATGTGCTCTTTTTCAAAAAATATTCCGATTCCAAGATTTTTTAACCTTCTGCTATATTCCAAACAATCCTGCGTGTTACGGGCAAATCTTGATATGGACTTTGTAATGACTAAGTCAATCTTCCCTTCTTCACAGTCACGAATCATACGTTTAAATTCCTCACGCTTTTTGGTATTTGTGCCGGAAATTCCCTCATCCGCATAAATGCCTGCCATCTGATACAATGGATTATCATGAATATATTTTGTGTAATACTCCACTTGATTTTCAAAACTGTTCAACTGTTCTTCCTGATCTGTAGAAACCCTGCAATATGCCGCTACCCGAAGGTTTCTCGTTTTCTGCTGAGTCCTGCCACCCACTCTATAAGGCTGACTCGCTGGTATAACTGTAATGCTTCTCGCCATTTTTATCTTCCTTTCCCATAATATATATTTTGCCATCAGGCAGATTCCATCCCTTTATAATTTCATCGGGAATACGGACTCCCGGACATTTTGCCTGCCCCTTTCTTTTATAGCTCGAACATATCCATCTTACTGTTCCATGTGAAATATACCGTCCAAGCCTGCTTCCGCATCTTGCACAATACAATCGTTTATAGTACGGATAATTTTCCTCATTTAATTCTGGATATAAATCTTTGTGATTGAATTTTTTCTTTTTATGCTTATTCTTCCATGTTCTCTCACCTACATGCTTTAAATGTACCTCTCCATACTTATCCACGGTTTCTGAAAAATATCTGTTTCCTTCAATCTTCATCTTCCGTAAATCATTATCTAAAACGTGAATGCCTGTACAGAATTTTTTTGTCCCTCTCTTCTGTCCGGAGCAATCCCAAGAAAGCCGATGCCCATGACTGTACACCCGTGGCTTCAAAGGCCATCCACATTTTGCACAAAAAATATGATTCATGTAAGGATAATTTTCTTCCGTGAATTCCTGAATCACAGAGTGTTCGGCTCTTTCTGCCCTCATGTCTTCCAGCTTCCGCTGTGCCTTTTCCCATGTTTTTTCCGATACAATCGGCGGATGATTGTCTTTTGCATAGTACATGGCTTTTTCGCCGCGATTCTGCACTTGGTGTCTTTTCCCATCTATAAAAGTTTTCTGCATAAGAACATCACCCTTGTAAATTTCATTTTCCACAATGCGGAAAACGGTACTCGCTGTCCACTCTGCCCCCTGAACGGTCTGAATATTTCTCGCATTCAATACTCTTGCAATGTTCGTGCAGTTCACGCCCTGAATTACCAAATCGTAAATTTCCCTGATAACGGACGCTTCTGGTTCTTTTGCCCGATATTCTCCATTTTCATCTTTTTCATATCCATAAGATCTTTCCAAATAAGCTACGACTTCGCCATTCTCAATGCGGTGTAGATAAGCCATCTTGGAACTCTCACTTGCAGATTCACTTTCTGCTTGTGCAAATGCAGCCAATATGGTAAGCAGCAATTCTCCCGCTTCCGTAAGTGTATTGATGTTTTGTAGTTCAAAAAAAATACCGACATTTCGTTCCTTCAGCTCTCTGGAAGCCTTCAGAACGATTGCGGTATTTCTGGCAAACCGTGATACGGATTTCGTAATAATCAAATCAATCTTTCCATTTTTCGCATCCTGCATCATTTTCTGAAACTGAGGGCGGCTTTCCTTAAAACCGGAAATTCCAAAATCTGCATAAACACCTGCGAACTCATAAGCTGGATTGGACTGAATCATCTCTGTATAATGAGACACTTGATTTTCCAATGAATTTTCTTGCTCAGATGCTTCCGTGGATACTCTCGCATATGCACAGACTTTTAAACGTTTTTTCTCTTTTCCCATATCAGCTTTTCTAACTTCAATTTGCATACTGGTCTCCTCCCTTCTTTTTTGGTAGTCTATATATCACTCTAAACCCCAAGAATAGCAAGTCTTTTTTTCGATACCGTTTGTTTTCTATGATGGGAAATAACGTAAAAAAATTCTGCCGGACAGCATTTTACCGCCCGGCAGAATTTTATAATCTCTTTACATAATCAAGTGAAATCCAGCCTGCACCGGATTTCAGTTTTCCCCATCCTTTATTGGAGCCTGTACCAGCTCGTTCTTCAGTAATAGTAAAAACTCCTTTTCCCGTAAATTTCCCAGTTTTTCCATAATTTGTCCCCGGACCTTTACGGATATTTAAATCCGTTGCGGTAACTTCCACTAAATATGACGAAAAGTCCTCTTTGGGATAAACTTGTTTTCCTGACTCATCAAATACAGCATATCCTTTATTCGCATCCGCACACTTTTTTGCATTTTTCAGTTCACGAAATGCTCCTTTTTGTGAAGCGGCATCTCCCCAAGACTTACGAACACGATACATTTCCTTTGTTTCATCTGGTTTTACAGTTCCTCCCTGCATCTTTTCCTTTACATCTTTACGGAAAGTATTCATGGTGTATCCCATTCCAAGCCCATTCCATAAATGTTCTGGATCTCCATGATTTGACGCAATACCTCTGGCATGCCCTTCCCTGTGGCTGATAATTACGCCATCCGCAGTTGGATTGAGACCATAAAGTTTACAAAGATATGCAAACAGCTCCACCGCCGATTCATACGTTTTCTTCACAGAAGCTCTTGCTGCCGAAAGATTCGAGCAGGTAAAACTAGATCCTCCTGTATAACGGATACTGGCAGGCTCACACATCTCTACACCGATATGGGTATTATTTCCACTTCCTTTTGGACCTGATGCGCAATGCCATCCCCTATGATTCCACGGAAGCGTCTGATATACCGTTCCATCATTTCCGTCAATAAAGCCGTGTACACAGGCTGTTCCATAAGATGGCGTATTCCAATTTTTAATAAACGCCGATGCATTCGGCTGCGGACATCCCACGGAATGTAGCATTAATCCTTTTACTGTAATCTTTCTTCCTGCTGTATAGCATGGATTTTTAGTCATGATACTCTGTACTAACTTCATAGATTCCTCCATTTCCCGAAAGATCACCGTCTACTCGCGGCGATCTTCGTCATCCTCTTTCAACTGTTCCAATACGTTCTTCAGCTTCTGTGGTACCGGAAGGCCGATTCTTGTCGCATTTTCCAAAATAGAAATTCCTTCATTAGATAAATAGAAGAAAATTACTGCTGTACGGACAACGCTTCCATCACAAATAATCTGTGTGTCCACGATATGGCCGACTGCTACCAAACAAAAAATCACGACTTTTTTCACGATTCCGTGAAAACCAACCTCACTGGAAACTTCTTTATTGATGACTGCTGCCATAAGTCCCGTGATGTAATCCACTACCACAAAGACAATCAGGGCATACAAAAATCCATCAAAGCCTCCAAGAACTGCTCCGATTGCTCCTCCCATTGCTGCAAAAACACATTGCATGGTTGTTACGAATTGTTTCATAGTCTTTCCCTCTCTTTCTCCCTTTCGGGTATTAAAAAAACAGCCTGTCGGCTGTCATTTCCTTATGCTGTACGTTTCCACATATAGCAGACAATATATGGCTGTAAATTCGAATGGGAAGCACCGCCACCTGTACTTGCGATCGTCCCCTTTGGTGTCAGGGAATGCGTATGACTTCCGGCATTGCTTGTCGGTGCTGTTGCATCTGCTCCCGATACACCGCTTCCATGCACGGTATATCTGCTGCTCCCCGCACCGCCGTCTGTATCTCGCCCGATGTTGTGTGTATGTCCGCCTGCACTTCCTGTTGTCGTTGAATTTCCTGTGAAAGTATGCGTATGGGAAGGCATTTGATTTGCGGTAAGCGTTACCGCAGAAGAACCACCTGTTTTTTCCACAGTATTAAAATTCCCATCACCAGTGTTGATACCTACAGGGACTCTTCCTGCTCCCCACGCCACCCAAGTTCCTCCAAAAAATTGGCTCGGATTTGTATTAACCACGCTCATATAAATACTTCCAACCGGATAGATTGTTTTCGCAAACTGTTGGATATAATCCTTAAGAAGTTTTCCATAAACCCGCACATCCCAGTCTTCTGACACTTCAAACACATATTCATCCTCTGCAACTTTACCAACAGCTACTCCTTTTCCGCCACGTTTAAAATCCATTACTACTGCTGCTGTGGAAATAATCTCTTGTATCGAAATAGAAGAAAACGTATCTTTCAGGGTATAACGAACATCAAAGGAATATTCCGTAGAAATATTTCCCCCACCAAAAACAACAGCCGCTCCTGATACAAATGCTCTTGCTGCTATCCATGACTCTGCTGTTGTTCTTTTATAATGAATTGTTCCAGATGCAGTATTCTTTCCCCCACATGATGCAAAATTAAAATTTATCACGCTTCGTACATAAGTCCCGTCCTCATTGACCGCACCATTACTCAAACATCTTTGCGATGTTGAATTGATAAAAGACGGAGGCGAATAGGGAACTACCGTAATCGATACTGTCTTCTCATTTGAAGTTCTCCCCCTAGAATCCGTGACAACAGCAGAGAATGTGATCGTACCTTCCGTATTTAGAAACCCTGTTGTAAAGCTGGATGCCGTGCTGGTATAACCTCCGCCTGTAATGGAATATGCAGTAATACTCGATCCGTAGCTTCCTTCTGCACCATTGATTTTTAATGTTGCTTTCGATTTTGTCTGTACATAAATTCCCCATGCAGATGGCACTTCTCCATCCACCCTCGCTGCAGTCAGACTGGTAATAGATGGCCTAATGGATGTCGGAACACTCAAAGTCAATGTACATGTCTTACTTCCAATATTTGTACTTCCGTTATAGGTCGTGCAGGTAATCGTACAGGTTCCCGTAACCGCTTTTGGTATCTGATTTGCCAATGAAAGCGGTGGATTCCATGTAACCGAGGTGGACGCTGTTTTTGAAACAATCGTCCCCGTCGCACTACCAAAAGCGTATGTCAGTGTGTGGGTAAACGAGGAAGATGCACGAGAGATTTGTATCACGGATGCCTTCCCCAATTCTGCATTTGAAGCCGTCACGGAAGATGCTCTTGGAATTGAATCCAAAGTTACGGTTGTATTTGCCGTAATGGAATCATAGAAAGTTCCTGATAATGTTGCCTGAATCTTAAACACAGCACTCATAGAAATTGTCTTTCCACCATCACTTCCATGCGTGACTTTCTGTGATACCGTTCCCAACAAATGTGTTCCTGTTGAACTAATAGAAGGAGATGTGAAATTCTGCGCCTTCCCATCAATCGTCATTGTATTGTTATTTCTGCTGCTAATAGACAAAGACCAGTCATTTACAAGATAAATCCTGCAAGTAATCGTGGAAGTATTCTCCGATACATTCTTTGTCTGCGTCCAATCTACCCGCACCGCATAATGTCCATCACGGATAGATCCCGAAAAACTTCCGCTGGATGCCAACTTTCTCACCTTCTTTCTAAGACGGATCACGCCATTTGATTGACAAATTCCCTGTGCTTCTTGGTATAAAATCAAACCATCCCCGGACTTCATTGCCCAGGGACAACTTATTTCGAATTTCTGCATTGGTTATGACGAGAATCTGATTGGAAATATAAGCAATTTTCTGCCCATTCTCCTTAAATGAGAGTTCTTCATTGGACAGTTCCGCTGTAAATGCATTCCCGACTTTTCCCAATTCAATCAACGCTCCCTTGAAACGAATGTATTCTTCCAAAAGTGTTTGATTGGCAGAAACATTATTAATGATTTCATTTGTTATCTTTGTGAAGTCCATTCGGATTTCTGAACTGTTTTGTGTAATGCTTGCCTGAAAGTCTTTTTGGATTGTTTCCAATTCTGATTTCGTAAGATACGTTTCCCTGACGGTATGCTGAATCTGTTCCGAGGTTTTACTGATTTCAGAATAGCACTCACGGACATTCTCTTTTAATGACTCTACATCATCCTTGACATCCTCATAGTCTTTCATGCTCTGGAAACTGGCTTGGCACGTTGTCAATAATGCCATTAGGCCACCTCCTATCCTTTGGACACGTCACATTGCAGGGTTACAAGACTGTCAATATCCTTTGCGGATAAATAGATCACTTTTCCACTCTTTTCAAAAGTAATCTCTTTTCCATCTTTATCCTGCATATACCATGTATAGGTCAGAGTCTGCTTTTCCGTAGCATTTTTCCACTCTGCGCCATCATACTTCATTAAAACAACACTTTGGGCAGTATGATCCACCTTGTACCAGAAATCTCCTGATTTTGGACTTGACGGAGCAGTTTCCCCAATGTTTCCAAGCAGGGCATCCACTTCTTTCTGATTCGTCCGCACAATCACATATGGAACAACTCCGCCTAAATTATTCTTTACCGTAAATCCTCCGATGGACAGCATTTCTGACACATAGGGATCTGACTTATCTTCCACGGTTATCACATCCGCATAGCTTTTTCCGCCATACGTCATCGTACAACGGTAAGATTGAATGTTGACAATATCCGCTCCCGATACGGTAAGGGACGAAGATGTCGCACCGCTGATATTATTCCATGTTCCTCCTACATATTTTGCCCACTGATAGGTAGCACTTGTAATTGCTGTTGAACCGCTATAGGCAGATGTTGAAAGAAGTAATGTCCCCGACTGATTTAGCACCACAGTTCCATTTGGTGCGTATACAGAAAACACGACTGCACTCGCCCCTGCATTTCCTTTATTGGATTTTGACCACGAAAACTGTTTTATTACCTTTTTCCCTGAAATTGTAAAAGTTAATTCTATCGTTCCATTTAATACAGACGCTCCACCTAATGTTGCATTTGCCGCGAATAAAAGGGACAGCTTACCAGCTATCGTTGCCGTGGCTGCCGTGTTTGTTTTCACCGTAACACCATCCGGCAATGTTCCTACCGTACATGTACAGGGAGTCTGTTCAATTCCGACATATCCGGTAAAAGGAATGTTTACAAGCACTTCCGCTGCTACAGCTCCATTTGCTGTACAAGCAATGGACTGTGTTTCATTTCCTAAAATAACCGAAAGACCACCTTTTCCATCACCACCAGCAGCACCCGGATCACCTTTTTCTCCATCATAAATTTTCGTAATGGTTACCGTATCATAAACGTCCACATCATCTGTCAATAATTTAATCTGAGCTACATTATTAAAGAAAACGGAATGTGTCGGTTTAACCACCAACGTTCCACCAGTAATGCTGCCATTATCAGAAGTAGTTGGATAATCCACCCAGTTTCCAGAACTATTTTTATACTGCCATTTGCTGATAGACACTCCCTGTACCTGTGCGGTAAGCGTAGCCTGTGCCGCCCCTACCAATGAAGAACCCGCATCGTATTTAAATACATGGGTATCTGCCGTCACGGATGCCAACTTAGCATTTTGTGCATTCTTAACCAGCGTATAGGTAATATCTGAAGAAATATTAACGGTGTTTTTTGTTTCTGAATCGTAGTAACTGATATAACAAATGTAAGTGATCATCCCCGAAGATGACGTAGCAAGATTATCCTTATTTACGGTAAGGATTCCTCCCGCCACGGTCTCTCCTGCGATCAATGCGCTTTCCACCCCTGTTCCATCTTTTCGTTTCCAATTGATAGATAATCCTGACGCACCTAATGAAAGATTCGTCTGATCCAGAAAAATAACAGGAGTTAACTTCAGATTCGTGACCGCCCAACTTGGAGCATAGGTATGTGGCAGCACGTTTGGATTTTCACTCTGCGTCTTCGGCAGATTGGACGTGATATACGCTGATAGTTTTCTTTGATCTGTAATGTCAACGAATGTCTGCTGACTGGAAGTTAAAATTGTAGCCATATAAAATTCCTCCTAAATCTTAATCTCACAATAAAAGGATGCATTATCCTGCACATCTTCTGTCGTGATTACAATCGATTTCCTTCCTGCATGAAGCCGATCCCAATCCGCATCTGTTTCCTCATTTCCAGAGTTACGATGCCAACAGAATGCAGACGCATCCAATGTATCCGTTATCTCTTTATCCCAAGAATATACCCGGCACCTTATGGTGCTTTTCTGTCCCCGGTCTTTGAAAATATTTACTCCCTCCACCAATAGTTCCGTCCGATACATCTTTGAAGATTGTATTTCTTCTACTTTCCCTGACATATCTTCCAATTTGGAATCTTGATCCATGATATCTTTTTTCAATGTATTCAGATTCCCATGTTGTTTCGTCGATAAGGAAGTCAGTGTTATGCTGGACGCACCGATTGTAATGGTGTTTCCTGATGGATTCAGATAATCCCTTGTTTTACTCACGCAAAGGTATCTTCCATCAATTCCATGCGGTGGAGACAAGCAGTCCACGTATTGTCTGGCATGAATATCCATAATATCAACACCTGCATCCGATTCATCCACAATGGAAAGTTCCATACTTGTGATACCTTTTGCCAATTCTGCCACCCGGCTTTTCGCTTTTCTGAGAAGATTCCCCGGCTCGGTTACATCATCCCAAACTTCTACTGTCCAAATCCACCCTATCTCTTTTAAGGCTTTTTCATCATAAACATACTCTACTCCTTCATTTACACCTGTAATGGTCACTCTTTTTCCAGTTTCCACTTCATTCCCGTCTTCATCAGTTTCTTTAATTTTTGCTCCAAGTGGAATCAAAACCGTGATTCTCTCCGTATGGTCCTGAGTAATTTTTACATCCAAAAGATTTTTCCCATACTCCACTTTTTGTAAAGAGAAGGCTGTGAAATCTTCTAGATAATCCAACATTTTCCCTTCTCGTGTATATCGTACCTGTAAGTATCCGCCATGCGTTTTCATCAGTTTCTCCTGTATTGCGTCCAATGTTACGGAATATTCAGAGCTGCTATAAGAAATATAATCATTGTTATCCTTCACAGTCACATTTCCTATATGAAACTGTTTCTTTTTTTCTACCCGCTTGTTATGCTCTGTCAGAAACAGTTCCAAAAGCCCCTTTAAATTTCCTTTATATGAATACGGCGGCTGCATGGAATCTTTCAGATATGCAAGTGCTGATTCACAAGTCCATGTATGAGTATTATAAAAATCAATCCCATCATCCAACGCCCTGCCTTCAAATACAGTATTCTCTCCTTTTTTACACACGATTTCAGAAGACATCGGTTTCATATCCTTCAGATACGGATGGTTATAAGGTGCAGACAATATCAAACTGTCAATGTTTTCTGCATCTTCTTTTACCTGTGCCTGAGTGATGGCAAGACGAGAAAAATGTGGATGGTAGAACAACTTTCCATCCACATAAACACGAAATAATTTCATAATCTCCCCTCCCGATAGCGGAATGTTGTGACACCCTCTCCCTTAACACTCAGGCGGTTTTCCCCTGCTCCAAGTTCCATTTCCGGGAACTCCCATGTTCCGGCACTTACGGATTTTTCATAGGTATCTTCTCCTATTCTCCAAGAAAATGCGGTCTCCCCTGTGGTGATCACTACCGGAACCACAGGCATAAAATCGTTTTGAAGTGTAACCGTGCCACTTCCAGAAATCACGACTTCACTTTCCTTCACATGGTAAAAATAGGAATCTCCATCCGTACACTCCAACGTGATTGTGCCTTTTCTAAGCAGCGGATCATATACAGGGGCAAACTCTACAGTCCCAAGTGCATATACATCGGGTTCTTCAGAACGGATTACCTTAATCAGCTTTCCAGCATATTGATTCACAAGTTCGGAAACCTTCTGATCATATTGCTTTCTGGTACCTAACATTGACAGAACAATGGTAAAACTTCGTGGCTGATACGATACCCTTCCTAACGCTTCTGTATATCGGATTGGAGAATTTCTTCCCGGAACAACGATTGTATTCGTTTGGGACTGTGGTGTCGGAAAATCAATATTTTCCCGAATCCATCCCATCTCACGAACAGATTTTCCATTTAATTTCACATCAGGGATCATAAACTCAACCTCCTGTTCAACTTCTGTGCCTGTCCCAAACGACTGTCAATAGCCGGAAGCAGATGTCCCACCAATGTTCCATCTTCCAAATAAATACCCTTACTGCTATTATTGGCGATTACGGCAAGATACTGCTCCATTTTTCCTGTATTCATCCGGCTTGATAAAATATGCTCTAACTGATCATAAAAACCTTTCAATGGGAGAACCGCTTCCTTACCTGCTTCTCCTCCTGCCATTAAGCTGCTTCCATTCATTCCAAAAACAGTAGGTTTAGTTAAAATACCACCTTCCTTATACCAGTCAATGGAAAGATGCGGTACACTCGGAGGCGAAAGTGACAACTTTCCTGAAATCTTAAAATGTGGCAACTTGATTTTAGGAAGTTCCAGTTTCATACCGGAAAAGAATCCTGTAATTTTATCTATGATTCCCTTCACCGCATTTTTTGCTGCTTCCACTGGTTTTATAATCGCATCTTTGATTCCATTCCAAACGGAAGTAGCTGTACTTTTAATCCCGTTGAAGATAGAAGTAACCGTGCTTTTCACGCCATTGAATACGGAACTGACCTTACTTTTTATGCCATCCACCACCGAAGAAATTACGGATTTAATCCCATTCCATACGGATGACGCTACGGATTTCACAGCATTAAATATTGTCGACACCGTAGTTTTGATGGCATTTAAAACAGATGAGACCTTACTGCTTATCGCATTCCATACTGTAGAAATCACGTTTTTTATCGCACCCATCACAGATGAGATTGTACTGGAAACTGCATGGATTGCAGATGACACTACAGATTTAATGCCCTCCCATACGGAAGAAACAATTCCTTTGCAGTTCTCCCAAATCATCTGGAACGGTAATGTTATAATATCAATCGCACCCTGAATAATAGAGCCGAGCAGCATGACCGCCGTCTGTACCACATTACATATTCCTTCCCATACAGACTGTAAGTGCGTCCACAAATTTGAAAACCATGCTTTTAGAGAATCCACCATTGCACCAATTCCGGTACAGATGGTATTCCACAGCTCTCCGAACCATTGTGTAATCGCACCCCAATTTTGTATAATCGCAATAATTCCGGCAATCGCCGCTGCCACCGCTGCAATGACAGCAATAATAGGAAGCATTGAAACATTCAAAGCACCCATCGCCACGGAAATCGCTGCAATGACCGGAGTAAGGGCTGTGAACGCTGCCAGCAATGCCCCTAAAATAATGACGAAATTTTGAATTGGTCCCGGTAATCTCTCAAACCATCCTCCAATCGTGGTAATCACGGATACCAATGGTGGAAGGATTGCATTTGCCAATTCCGCCAGTTTTTCTCCTAAAGGTACTAATGCCTGCTGTAATTTTCTTGTATTGGATTCCATCTGCTGCATCGGTGTTGTTGTTGCATCGAACATCCCCTGTGCAGATCCTTTTACGCTGTCATAAGTACTTCCGACAGAAGTCAGGGAAGTAATGAATTTTAAGTTTCCATCTTCCGCCATTGTTCCAAATGCTAAAGCAGCAAGGTTTAACGCTTCCTGTTGATTCGTACAGTTTCCGATATCTGCCACGATAGAATCAATAACCTGCTTCTGTGTTGCTCCTCCATTCTGCCATGAAGTAAATAATTCCTGTGTTTTTGTAGAAAAAGAACCGATGGACTCTCCAATTGTTCCATCCACAAGACGGGTAGTCACTTCATTGATGGCATCATTTACCTTGTCAAGATTATACGCACCATTCTTCAAGCCATTGTCCAGCAATTGGAAATACTCCGATGCCGAATATCCTGCCTGAGAAAACTTTCCTGCATATTCACTCAGGTTATCTCCTAACTCATTTGTTTTATCCAAGCCATTCTGTGTACCAACTACGATGTAATCCATCGCTTCCTGTGCAGTCAAACCATACTGCTGCATTAAAGAATTCACGCCACGAAGCGTTTCATTCATATCAATTCCATACAATTCGTCCAACGTAATAGCCTGCTGTGTCAAATTAGTAAGGTCTGTTTCACTCAGATCGCCCAAGTTCTTTTTTACCATAAGGACGGCATCTGCCACGCTGTCCATGCTTTCTCCAACGCCATCCGAATACACAGATTTAATAACATTTGCCGATTCTTCTGCTGCCTGTCCGGTTTCTCCAAAATACGCATTTACTTTTGTGACCGCATTCTCTGTTTCCGAATAAGCATCCATTGCTTTTGTTCCGATGTCCTGAATTTTATCTCCTACAGCAGAAAGCTGATCTGCAGTCTGCATCAAGGCAGCACCTTTTGTATTTTCTGCAATCTGCCCCACATCCTCGGCAGTATCCTGAGCTGCATCTCCTGCCTGCTTTAATTCTTCAATCAAATTACGGATAGCTTCTCCATCATCAACCGTATCCAGCGCATCGGTCAATTGACGGATATCTGCTTTCCCGCCTGTTGCAGACTTTCCAATTTTCTCGATGGCGGTCTTCATTTGATCTGAATTGGCTGTTCCATTTTTAATCGCAGAAACTAATTTACTTCCAAGAACGTCCGCATAATCATCTACTTGTGTTCCTGTCGAGGAAAATAATTTTTCCAACCTTGCTGTATTGGAAGATAGACGGTCTTGTTCCGTTTGGAGAGAGGATAAATCATTTTTATACTGATTCAGCTTTCCTCGTGTTTCCTCTACCTCTCTTTGAAATGCCTGATACTTATCCTGACCTATATCCCCTCTTTGAAAAGCCGCTGTTACCTGCTCCTGTGCAGATTCCAACGCTTCTAATTTGTCACTTGTCTGACTGACCGCTTGCGAAAGTAACTGCTGCTTCTGAGCCACCAATACAGTATTTGATGGATCGAGTTTCAATAATTTATTTACGTCATTGAGAGCAGACTGTGTCTTGGTGATTGAAGAATTCACTCCACGTAACGCTTTATCAAGACCTGTGGTATCTCCTCCGATTTCAACTGTGATTCCCTTAATCCTGTTTCCCATGTCTGCACCTCCTCCCAAAAAGACATAAAGAAAGCCCGGATTTCTCCGAGCATGAAAAAAGCACCGATTCTTTTCTGAACCGATGCCATCTTACTATTTTATTTATTTCTTTTACATATCAAATCATAACTTTCCGCAATCATACGTTTAATGTCAGTATCCGGTATTGTCCCATCTAATATAATGGAATTCCAGTGTTCTTTATTTTGATGATATGCCGGAATTACTGAGGAATATGTATTTCTCCAAAAATCTCTCCATTCTGGATCTACCTTTACATTTACCCATATATGTCCTTCCCTTTCATAAGTCCATGCAAAAGCTCTTTTATTTTTTTCATACCTTAGCAATACCCAGTTTGGATCATGGAATGGGGTATCCACATATACATTTGAAAATGTCAAACCATACTCTAAAACATCTTCTCTTGATAACATATTCTTCGCCTTCTTCTCATGTATGATTTTTCTTACACAAACAGGAATTTGCCTAATCAAACTCAGTTTCCCAATTTTCAGACCGATATGCTCTAAAGCACATTTTTATTTGCTCAAGATTGTTCTTTTCTTCTGCAAGTTCTGGTATTTCAAATTCACCAAAATATTGAAATTCTGTTGTTTCAATGTTTTCAACAAATTGCCCACCAAGAACAGAACAAAGAACAAAAACTTTACATACACCATAAGCATAAACTGGCAAATTATGTTTTGCTCTATCTTGAACTGCAATTATTTTATCAGCAGAAACATCTAATCCTGACTCTTCTTTCACTTCTTTGATAGTATTTTCTTTTACCGATACATTAACATCAACCCAACCACCAGGTAAAGACCATTTTCCATTATTTTCCCTTACAAGAAGAATTTTCCCTTCTTCAAAAATGGCAGCTCTTGTGTCCAGTTTAGGGGTTTGATATCCGACTTCGTTACAAAATAAGTCTTTTACTTTTTCGATTTCTATATCAGTATAGTTTGATACTATCTCTGCCGATATATCCCTTATTCGTTCATATCGCTCTTTGTCATAAATGTCCTTACCGTAGGTTAATCCAGCTTGTGCAAGGCTCTGTAATTCTATTGCCCATTCTAACCATTTTCCCATAAAATGCTCCTAATTGTATTCATCAATTCTAATTTGTTTAAAAACAGCCTTTTCTTTGCCGAATAAATTATATCAAGAAAAGGCTGCTCCTTCAATCCACAACTAGAATTTATCAAAGTCTTCCTGACTGGCCAAACGCTTATATTTTACACTATCATTAGCTCTTTCTGTCCACATATCAATCACAAGACCTATCGTCAAAAAATCCAAATCTACAATTGAAATTCCTATTTCCGTGCATCGCAGAAGGAACAGGGGAGTTGTCATCTCCCGCTCACTTCTGCCAAGCCTTTTTTTGCTTTGATATCCGTAGCCACATTGTCTCCCCATAATTCCAAAATTTGTGGCAGCACCTCATAAATAGAAAACATATCAAACTGGTCGAGCCATTCTTCTATCGTAGAAGATATACTGTTATCCGCATGGTATGCCATGATATACGCCACATTTTCAAAAATTTCCAGATCATCAATCTGAAATTCTGCGCCATCTTTCTGTGTTCCAACATACGATTTTTCCAGTTTGCTCAAATCTTTAAAGATATCTCTTTTGAATTTTGCCCTGTATAATCGTGGAATCGTCGCAGAAGAACGAAAAGGAATCTTTTTTCCACAGATTTCTATTTCTCTTTTAATCATGCCATTCCGCCTCCTTCTTCCGTTGGTGTGTACACCGTTTTATACCATTCTTTATAGGTTGTCTCATCCGTAGTATCTCCTGTTCGTGCTTTCACCAAACCGTCAGACCGTGGATCTGCCGTAATAGACAAGGTTTCCGTTCCCGGTTCAATTGTATCTTCTTTTGTTTCAGATTCAATAGACGGTCGTGAAGCACTGCAATTATAAAGGACGTGCCTGATTGCATTAATATCCCCATCAAATTCAAATAACAGGGCAAATTTTACACTTTCTGCAACGGAACTGTTCTCTACCAACACTCCCTTTGCATCCAGTTTTTCCTGCAAGATTTCTGTTCTAAACCATTCTGGAATCAACGCCATTTCTAAGTCTCCGCTATAACCATTGTTTGTCACAGAACGGAAATATACGATTCCATCTGCATAAAACGGACTGGATTCTCCTTCTGCGTCCAGACTGATACTGACAGCTCCCGGAATAGCCTTTGGTACGCCATATTCAAATTTTGTACTTCCCCCTTCTTCCTTTTCTGTCAGTTTTGCAGCATGAACATTTTTCAAGTTGAATTTTACTTTATTTCCCATTGCTATACCTCCAATTCATACAACACTTCATACAGTTTTTCTGATTTGATATATGTTTCTGTCTTGTTATAGAAAATCCCCTGTGCATCCAAAATCTTCTCCAATTCTTCTTCAAGTGCAATATCTTTTTTATCCGTGTACAATTCCACATCTAACTCCTTTACTTTAAAGTACACCATTCCATCTGCTGAGAAATTATGGCTTCCCGGAGTCAAATAAATTAAAAATGGCGGTTCTGGAGATTCTCCTTCTGCAAAGTGATGATATGCGATAGGAATTCCCAGACCACCTAATAACTTCATAATATTTTTTAATTCCATCATTTCAATCCTTTCACAATCTTATCCTCAAGCTGTGATATGGCATAAGATTCCGCTGGTGCAATATGCACTTTTGCTTCTACCCTGCCCCCTCCTCGCTTTGCATGGCCTTTCTCCAATAAATGAGTTAGTCCGGGTTTGCTGCGATTATAAACGACAACCTCTGTTTTACTTGCAGAATCTTTCATCTTTTTCGCAGTCCACCCTTTCTTGTACCCACCACTATCTGTGGGGGAAGCAGATTGTACCATTTTCTTTGTTTCTTCAGAAACTGTATTGACCGCCTGCTTTACAACATCATCTGTCACTTCTTTGTACTCTCTCAAAGTATTCATGATCTCTGATGCCAATTGATTAGATATCACCCGTCTGCTCATTCTTTCCACCTCGTATCTCCCGAACTGCTGTCAGTTTTAATTTTTTATGCGTAAACTGCACATCATCCACACAAATGATGTTATAAACCTCATTTTCAAACAAAACCCGATATTGTTTTTTATTGATTTCTCTCAATTTTTCACACCAGCGTAATATAAACACCAATGTATCTTCCGATAGCGTTTCTATATCCGTAACATTTTCTTTTCCAGACGCAAGATTTACATAAGCAAAACATGAATAAAATTTTTCCCACTGGGACTGATGGTTTCCGATTTCATCTGTGTGTAATATATGCTTTTGAAGAATAATCCGTTGTCGCATTGAACCAATATCCATCAGAACACCTCCTCACGATTAGAAGAAAGAATATTTTTCAATGTGGGAATCATTTTTTCAGTTTCTTCATTCGTTCCACGATTTTCAAACATCACACCCACCGCATATAATACAGCAGTTTTTACGACAGCATCCTCCGGCAGAATATCACGCCGTATAATATCTCTACACAGCATTTCAGAAGAATCGATCAGCGTTTGAATCAGGGTGTCTTCATCCTCATATTCCACCTTCAAATATTCTTTTGCTTCTTCTAGTGTAATCAGCATGCAGACACCCCTCCTTCTTATCTCGTTTCTTTCAGTTTCATCGTTTTTACTGCTTCTGGAAGAATCAATTTTCCGTCTACCCTCTGGCTTGCAAGAAAACCAACCTGCCCGGTTGCAGCAAATAACTCATTCAGACGTTTAAAGGAACGTCCCTGCCTGTCCGCAATCCAGTAATAGGAAAAATCTCCAAATGCCATGATCTTCTGTCCGGCTGCAATTTCGGGTACAAATGAAGACGTAAAATATGGGCGGTTCAAAATCATGTCCGGTACTCCCGCCTGCACGGACGGTTGCCAAATATAATTCCCATTCCCATCTTTTAATTTACGCAACGCTTTTACGGTGCTGTCATTGAGCATCCATACCGCTTTTTTACGATATGGGGATCGCAGAGAATAAAATAAATCCATAACATCGTCAAACGTAATGCTTGCGCCTGCGGTCGTGACTCCATCAGAAGCTCCGCCTGTAGCATTAAAGATTCCTGTCGGTTTTCCCTTGCCATCTCCGGTAAAAAATGCTTCTTCTTCCTTCGTTCCGATTCTTCGTCCGAATTCTTTAGAAATATAGGCTTCCAAATTAAACACGTTATCGTTTAACAACTCATCCGAAACTTTAATCATGGTCGCAACCTTATATGCACTAATGGAAATCTGTCCAAAGCTGTCATCAGATTCTGGATATGCCGCTTCTTCATCAATCCACTTTGCTTCTCCTTTGGATGCCACGATAGGAATTTTACGATCTCCGCTGGAGGTCTGAATCACGGTTGCCAGACTGCGGAAAAAGTTTTCTTCTTCCAATGCTTCTACCAGAGTTCTTTCATATTCATCGGGAACCAAATAACCTCCTTCTGAATCTGTTCCAACCTGAAGAGCATTCTGAATATCGAGATAATTTTTCTTTCTCATCGCATTCCAAAATGCAGTTTTATAAGCCGCTGAGGCTCTTCCTGTTTTTTCTTCTCCTCCATTGCCTTTCCCCGGCTGATTTGTGATTGGATGACTAGTAGGCTTATTCAGTTCTGCATCAATAGCTGCCTGTCTTTCTAAACGCTCGATCTCTTTTCCAAGATTAACCACATCCGCTTCCATACGGTCATAAGTGGCCGTATCTTCTGCTGAAAGCAACCCGTCCGTTCCTCGTTTAGATTCTAAAAATGCCTTTGCTGCCTCCCACGCTTTTGTTCTTTTCTCTCTTAATGCTAAAATCTGATTCATATTAAAAATCCTCCTCTTTTTAATGTGCCAAGAGACTAAGTCTCTTTTCTAACTGTTCAATGGGTGTCTTTTTTTCTGGTTTGGGAATCAGTTTTGACATCAGCGAATTCGTCACCGCTTTTCGTGAAAACATTACTGCTTCCATTTCCAACTCTTTTTCTTCTTCCCCTTCTGGTTCCTCTTTAGAAAAAAGGAGCTTATCTGCAAAGCCAAGTTCTACAGCTTTCTTTGCATTGAACCAGCTTTCCGCATCCATCAAATGTGAAATTCTCGATCTTGATAGTCCCGTTTTAATTTCATAAGCATTCATAATGGATTCCTTTACTTCATCCAACATGTCGATTGCCTTTTTCATTTCTGAAGAATCACCGATAGCAATGGTCGCAGGATTATGAATCATCATCATCGCCACAGGAGACATCTGTACTTCCGTTCCCGCCATTGCAATCACGGATGCTGCTGAAGCAGCCAGCCCATCAATTTTCACAGTCACATTCCCTTTGTAGTCCATCAACATGTTATAAATCTGTGCTGCTGCGAATACATCTCCTCCCGGACTATTGATCCATACCGTGATATCTCCTTCTCCATCTTGTAATTCTTCTTTGAACATTTTTGGAGTCACTTCATCTCCGTACCATGTTTCATCGGAAATCTCTCCGTTTAGAAACAGGGTTCTGCTTTCATCATTTTCATTTCTTACCCAGTTCCAAAACTTCCGTTTCATCCTGTCCCTCCTTTTACGACTGTGTTTTAAGCACACAAAAAGGACCACAACCAGATACTCTGTTTCTGATTATCGTCCTTAAAACACACTTTATTATTTTTGATATTTTCATCTAATTTTGGATTTATCCTCCACTTTCAAAAGAAAAAGCCTTCTATTTTTTGTTATATTCCGCTTGTTCTGCTTCAATTCTCCACTTTCATGGGATCTTCTGCTTTTTACTCCTGTCACCAAACAGTAGCATATTGTTCCACTACGCAACATAGTGTTGCTCAACTCCGGTTGAGCATAAATCTTTTAAACCTGTGGCATATTACCTCCTGCCTTTCCTGCAAAGGCTCCTGCATCTGCCAGCTTTGTCATGCTTCCATTCACAAGATATAAATCTCCTCCGTCTTCTTCTGGAATTGGATTCTGATCTTCCATTTCCCGGATATCATTTGCTGACAGCCATCCATTCTGCCGGCCTACGGCGTACCCATTCATTCGGCTGGCATAGTCCCCTCGCAATAATCCATCCACATTTAGTTTTATAAAATACTCATTCTTTTCCTGTGGCAATAACAATGCTTTCTGCAAAGCCTGTTCCCACCTGATTACCCACGGGTCTAATGTGTATTTCACAAACTCCAAAGACTGCTGCTCTATGTTAGAAAAACTGGATTTCTCCAAGTCCCCTACCATATGTGGAGGAATCCGATACATCCTTGCAATCTCATTGATTTGAAATTTCCTTGTCTCCAAGAACTGTGCCTCTTCCGGCGGAATCCCTATCTGCTGATATTTCATTCCTTCTTCCAGAACAGCCACTTTTCCTGCATTTCTTGAACCCCCATACACCTTATGCCAGCTATCCCTTACCTTTGCGGGATCTTTCAGAACGCCCGGATGTTCCAAAACACCACCCGGTGTTGCTCCATTTGCAAAAAACGATGCACCGTATTCTTCACAGGCAAGTGTCATCCCTACTGCATTTTTAGCCATAGCAATCGGAGAATATCCCACTAAACCATCAAATCCTAATCCTGGTATATGCAGCACATCTTCCCTGCGAAGATAGATCCGTCCATAATCCTTAAAATTGGGATTCTCTTCTGTGTTCCGTGTGTAAATATAATAAAGTTCTCCATTTTCCGCACGGTCAACTTCCATTTTATCCGGCAGAAGCGGATACAATCCTAATACCTGCCCTCTTCCATCACGGATGATCTGCGCATAGGCATTTCCCCATATCAGTAAATGGCTCATCAAGACTTCCCGGAATATGAAAGATGTCATTTCTTCATTTGGTTCATCGTGAAGAATATGATAAAGCGGATGGTCAAATACTCTTTCTTTTCCTTTATCCGTATAACGATACAAGTGAAGGGGAAGAGAAGCTATTGCTTCTGCAAGAATTCTGACACAGGAATATACCGCTGTTGTCTGCATGGCGGTTCTTTCATTTACGGAAATACCGCTTGTGCTTCTTCCAAATAAAAAAGATACTCCTGAATTATAACTATTTGTCGGTTTGTCCCTTGCTCCGCGCACTCCAAATAATTCTCGTAATCCCATAATTATCCTCCTATTTTTTCGCACAAAAAAGCACCTATTTTATATTAATAGATGCTTTTTATTAATTAGTTATTTTAAGAATCATATAATCCGGCTTTTATTAAATCAGTGGTAGAATCCATCATAATTTCTGATGCCTTTCTTTCAATCAAATCTAACAGATTTCCCTTCTTATCAAATAGTTCTTTCAACTCATTTCCACAAATTGCAATCAAAATAATACCATCTGAAAGATATGACTTTACAGCTAATTCTTTAAATGTTGATGGTCCTTTTTCTTTTGAAATAATAATACCAAACTTAATGCACTGTCCCTTTCCTCCAGCATTAGTAGTTGCAATAATGCTATGTAATTTTGACAGATATCCACCACTCGGTGTCTGACTTTCATTTTTACATTCTATAAAGAATCGTTGACCAATAAGTTCAAAAATGCCAAATTTCAAATACATTTGATTTCTCACACAACAATCAATTTGATTTGTAGTTGTACGAATTCCTGCTGCACGAAAAATCGGACACAAATTGAATAAATATTGTGTTAATCCCTCTAACGTGTCACCTATTTTCTTTGTTGTACCTGTACGACTTTTTATAGCACTATACATCCTATTCAATTCCTGATATTCAAGATCGGTAGGATGAAAAAAATACTCATTAACATTACCACCAGCTAGGAAAATACTCTCCATTGAGTTTTCTGAGACAACAGCCCTAGCTGATTTATCAAATTCTTTCTGTTGCCCTTCTACAAAAACACTATTATCATTAATCGCATACAGAAGCTCTATGTCACTTGGTCCTATCTCTATTTCTTCATTACAAGAATAACATTCGAATGGCTCATTAGGAATGTCGGCCAAAGAATCAACTTTCTTAATTAACATATGACACTCTGGACATCTTATTGAATACGATACATTTAACAAACCGATTTCTTTGCACTTTGTTAATACCTTACTTGCTATTCCCGGCGAAATCTTCAATGTCTGTGCAACCTTTGATACTGTTATATTATTTATAGCACCACCAATTAGACTACCAAAATAAGTTTCTAATTTTTGTATCTGAACATCATTTAGTAAGCCCTGTAGCGCCGATAAGTGAGAACAATACATGAATAATATCCTCCTCCATCGTATACTCTGTAAATTTAAGTATACAAAAATCTTTGTTGATAACTATCTTTACTCTAAACAACTTAGAACAATATATTTTATTCAGCCTTGCAAACATAAACGTAACTCCGTCACAGGCTTGGCTTTTTTGTAACATTTTTTTATTATCAAAAAATATCGCTTTAGATTGAAGCGGTTCTTCCTGTGCAGCAGTCTGCTCCACCCTAGAATCTTCTTCATCTGTAGCATTCAATTTTAAAGGATATGCTTCTCTGTCTTGAGTAAATATTTTTTTGTCCCGATAATTAATAGAAAAATATTTTTCCACCATATTCAGCACGCTTGAAGTAACATCTTCTTTATATCTTGTCGGCAAATTACAAATCCTATTCATTAATAAATCTACCGCGCTTTCAATTTCACTGCTTTTATCATTCATCAACTGTAAAATCTCTTTCGGTGTCTTCGTGTATTGTTCTAACATAAGATACAACTGTCTTTTAAACACACTACTTGCCTCAAAAGCAGACTTCGTTTGAAGTGCTAGAATTTCACAAGCCCATTTAATCGCCTGCCCCATTTCTTTTTCCGCTTTAGTAGCTATAGCCGCCTCTAAAACAAAATCCCCCATGTACTTATACAATCCCGATTTAGATTTTGCCCTTGAAACAATGATACCTTGATCTAAATATATTTCTATAAAAATCGGATATGGTGTAGTAGCCGAACCATGTTTTTTATCAAAAGTACATAAAAGCTTTCCAGCATACAATTTAATTCGACGTCCATATTCGCTTGTAGGAACAATTTCATAACGAAATAATCTCAACATTTCCGAATATCCTTTATTCAAATGCTGATTATTTTTGTCTACAAGTACTGGTTCCAATAGTTTTTCCACATATTGATCATCATTTAATAAATCATTCATCAATGAATCATCTATACATTTAATTTGAACATCTTTTATTCCTTCTATTAATACATGATCTAACCAATCTAGAACTTCTTCCTCTTTTTCCACTGACTGATTTGCATAATTCTCAATGTCTGCTATCAATTGTGGCCTATCCACTGTTGTTTTTAAATCTTCTTTCTTCTTTTCTTTTGCAAACCTTTTTAATGCAGGAATCGTAATATAACTTTCATCCTCATTTGCAAATGTGTATGGAATAGAAAACATGTTGACTTATCCCTCCCAAAATAGTTTTCTTAATTATATCACATTTTCCATACACAGCGATATCTTATTATTCAAATAACAATAACACCACGCTCATCATATACACTTCCTTTTTCCCCTTCATTACGGATTGCACGATCAAGTGCCATAACGGTTGCGACTGCTCCATCTATTTTTTCCGTAGATTTTTCCTTATCCATCTTAATATTTCCTGCAGGATCTTGACGGACAAAAACATTATCCATCATCCATCTGAGAACCGGATGACCACCATGTGCTAGTTTTTTCTCCAATGTCAGCTTCATTAATTCTTTTGTTGGCGGACTCATATCTTTATAGCCCTGCCCGAAAGGTACAACAGTAAAGCCCATACCTTCAAGATTTTGTACCATCTGAACTGCTCCCCAACGGTCAAATGCGATTTCCAAAATATGATATTTCATTCCCAGATCCTCGATGAATTTTTCAATGAAACCATAATGAATCACATTTCCTTCCGTCATCTGAAGCTGTCCCTGCTTTTCCCACACGTCATAAGGAACGTGATCTCTTCTCACTCGAAGTTGCAAATTTTCTTCTGGTATCCAAAAAAATGGCAGTATGCTATATTTTTCTTCTTCCGTTCTTGGCGGAAACACTAATACAAATGCTGTAATGTCTGAAGTACTGGAAAGGTCAAGTCCAGCATAACATTCTCTTCCAAGTAAACTATCCTGATCTACTTCAAAGTCACATTCATCCCAACGATCCATAGGCATCCATCTGGTAGACTGTTTTACCCATTGATTCAATCGAAGCTGCCGGAAAATATTTTCTTCTGCCGGATTTTCTTTCGCACTCTGATAAGCATTTTGCACCTTTTCCAATGCAATCGTATGACCCAAAGACGGATTTGCCTTATACCAGCTCTCTTCACTTCCCCAATCATCATCTTCCGCAATACCATAAATCACGGGATAAAAAGTCGGATCAATCTTTCTTCCCATAAGAATGTCTTCTGCCTTTTGATGCTGTTCAAAACAAATGGAGTTGCGATCCGTTCCAGCAGTCGTAATCAAAAAATACAAGGGCTGTGTTCTTGCATCACCTGAACCTTTTGTCATTACATCAAATAACTCTCGATTCGGCTGCGCATGAAGTTCATCAAATATTACTGCGTGTACATTCAAGCCGTGCTTGGTATATGCTTCAGCAGACAGTACCTGATAGAAACTATTTGTCGGCTGATATACCAACCGTTTTACAGACATGATTGGCTTAATTCTTTTCTTTAGAGCCGGACATTGATCCACCATATCAACTGCCACATCAAATACAATCGAAGCCTGCTGACGATCAGACGCACATCCGTAGACTTCAGCACCCCATTCTCCATCACCGCAGGTCATTAGCAAAGCCACGGCAGCGGCCAGTTCTGATTTTCCATTCTTCTTTGGAATCTCTACATATGCAGTATTATATTGACGAAAACCATTTTCTTTTACCGTTCCAAAAATGTCACGGATAATTTTATCCTGCCACGGAAGCAACTCAAATGGAACACCTCTCCATTGTCCTTTCGTGTGTTTCAAACAATTAATAAAATTTACGGCATGATCCGCTTTTGTCTGATCATACACTATCCTCCACCTCCCTTTATCAGCAGAAGTTCCATTGCATCACTTTCTTTATCATCACCATTGTCCGTAATAATCCTGCTTCTTGCGGAAGGTGTCAAACCAAACTGCTCACAGAATTTATTCATGATTTTCAGATAGGTTTGGGCAATGGACACCTGTGGAACCTGCTGCCAATAACCGGATGGGGTCTTTACAATTGTTCCATGCTGAGTAATAAATTCCTCCGCTTCTTTCCATCGTGCATACGCTTGACAGTATCCTGCAAAAGCAGCCATATCAATTTCTGTCAGAATACCCAACTGTTCCATCTGTTTTGCCATCCGCTTCCATTCCTTCTTTGCCTCATCCTCCAACCACCCAGGACATCTCGGCGCTTTCTTCACAGGTTTCGGCTCGTTTGTATTCAGACTTCTTTTTCCCGGATTACCTTCCAAGACTTTTACCGCCGTGGGCTTAGGTTTTCTTCCTCTCTGAGCCATTGCTCTCACCTCCTTCCAAAACAGAACTAAAAAAAGACCTCCGAAGAAGTCTTTTCAATTATAATTTCCATTCAACTAGAATTCTCCCCCATCTGTACAGAAATCCAGTCCTATTTTTAGTTCATTATATATCTTCATGTATCGGCTCTGTTCGCTCCCTTCACTTCCCATAATTGCCTGAAAGAAAAAATCTTCTGCATCCTTCCTCGAATACCACTCCTCTTTCTTTCCATAACAAACGGTCCACACTACAGGTATTTTTTTTACACAATCTTCCCCATAAATCACATTCAGTCCTGACCCATTATCCCAATGCATCAGAAGAGAAGCCGTGTCATCCACTCCAAGAACTGTCCCTTTTGTACCAACTGGCGGTGCCTGTTTATCATTCATTCTTATAAGTTCTACTCTTGTACCGACTGGATACTCCCTGTGGACATGCTCTACGATTTTTCTATTTGGAAATACCATGCTGCACCTCCTCAATTGAATTTTTCAAAGCCCGTTTCAAAACATCTTCCTCAAATCCAAACTTTTTATATTCCTACTTTGCTTTCCTCTCCATAATTCTTTGTTGATTGCGCTCTTTTGCACATTTCTTTTCTTCTTCCGTCCGAAAAGCCGCGTTTCCTTTCAAATTCTTCATAAGAAGAGCCCTTGTTTTCTTTCCACCTTTTCCTCCAAGTCCAAGACGAATCAGCCAGATACGCATATAGTATTTTTCGTTTGCCTCAATTGTCTCCACAGGATTAATCCACTTCATCTCTTTTGCACGTTCTGCCATCATGCAGGTTAATTCCGCAAAAGAAATTGTATTTTCTGCTTCCATCGGAAATCCATTAAAAACAATTTTGTCAGCCGCAAAGTCCAACCCAAAACAATGTACTTTTTCTTCTTCAAAAATCTCCATTACCCTGTTCATATCCGAATCTTTTTCTTCTGATAATCTCTCAATCAGACGTTCACTCATGTGCAGTACTTCCATACCAACAGCCCGCTTCAAAAGATACTGTTTACTATGAATCATAAAAATAAGATTTCGGATGCTTTCGGCGGTATGACCTTCTATTGGAATCTGTAAATTTAATCCTTCTTGATTATTTTCAATGAATCCCCTTCGCTGCAGTTCTTTCTGAAGCATTTCACCATCCTCTATTTCAATGTTCCCATCACGATCCACAATTGCACCTCCTATCCGATACCCAAAACTCGGTGGTCCCAAGTATTTTGAAGTTTCCCCCAATATTTCTGCCATCGCTTTTACCAGTTCTTTTCTGTTTTCACATATCGTTTCAATTCTCATGTATGCAGTCTCCCTTCTTTTTTGGTACTACATACATCACTCTAAACGACCACAAAGTCAAGCATTTTAACCATCTTTCTGACTTTCAGGAAGGCACATCGCCAATGCATACGCAACTGTCGCTGTTACGGCATTTCCCGCCTGCTTATACAACTGTGAATCAGAATTCACGGAAGCAGCGCGCTCGTATAATTCATCTGGAAATCCCTGCAATCGAAAGCATTCTTTTGGTGTCAATCTCCGAATTCTTCCACACCTCATCAATGTCCCCATCTGACATCCGGTATCTAATGTCTGTGAACATCCTTTTCCGACTCTTCCACGGCGGGTATCGCTATTCGGATACGCAAGTTCAATTCCATCTCCCAGATGTGCTTCTTCATATCCAGTTTTTGTTGCGTTTTTCACTTTCACAGATTTAACGGATTTCTCACAAAAATACACACCGTGTCGATCTTGGGAAGTCAGCGTAAACATTGGCTCTCCATCTTCTTTCATTCGTCTTCCATTCTGACGTTTTTCCATCCGCTCTGGTGTCAAAACAGGATGCACTTCCATAACCGCAGAATTCATTGCCGTATGATTTACCATTCCCGCTGTGTATCTCGCTGTCAAACATCTTGCAGTATCCGTAATCTTCGGTGCAACTTTGCTTTGATCTATAAAATAAAGTCCCGTCTTCGCTCCCATTCCTCCCGCATTTCCAATCAATGTAGTAGAAACTCCCTGAGAATCATATACTCGGTATCCCTGCATTCCGCCTATAATCTGGTTAAGAGCTGCTTTGTTTTTTCCTCTGAGAGATAATATTTCTCGTCTACCTCTGCTTCTAAGATTTGCGATAATGAACACGCGCTCTCTGTTTTGTGGAACTCCGTAGTCTTTTGAGTTAAGCACCTGCCAGCGACAGTCATACCCTGCTTCTCCCATTTCAGACAAAACCGTGGCAAAATCGAATCCTGCATTAATTGATAGCAGGTTCTTAACGTTTTCAACAAAAAGGTATGTGGGCTTATCACTTTCTTCTTTGCCTTTGAGGAGGTCAATAATGTTAAAATATATTCCACTTCTTTTTCCGACCAGTCCCCGCTGCTTTCCTGCGACTGAAATATCCTGACAGGGGAATCCAAAGCACCAGATGTCTGCTCTTGGCACATCGGATGGTTTAAGTTTTGTAACATCATCCGCTTTCCACTCTCCTTCCGTATCATACATTGCTTCGTATGAAGCCCTTGCAAATTTATCATATTCACAATATCCCACACACTTATGGCCGGCAGATTCCAAACCTAAACGGAATCCTCCAATGCCTGAGCATAAATCAAGGAAGGTCAACTGCGTCATGCGTGTCACCTTCCTTCATTAGCTCTGAATATTTTATTTTCTTCCCATCCCGTATTACATATACGTCTTCTGCACTTCCCACAAATTCCATATAACGATGTACTATCACATCTGCATATTTTTCATCCAGTTCTATCGTCCTGCAAATACGCCCTGTCTGTTCACAGGCAATCATCGTAGAACCGCTTCCACCAAACGGATCTAAGACAATGCAATTACTCATACTGGAGTTACGGATTGGATATGCCACCAGTTCCACAGGTTTCATAGTCGGATGCATATCATTTTTCTTCGGACGGTCATATTCCCATATGGTGGACTGCTTTCTGTCTGAATACCACATATGCTTTCCACCCAACTTCCATCCAAATAAAATCGGCTCATGCTGCCATTGATAAGGACTTCTTCCTAAAACCAATGACTGCTTTTTCCAAATGCATGTACCGGAAAGATAAAATCCTGCTGCTTTAAACGCCCTGCGAAAGTTTAATCCCTCGGTATCCGCATGGAACACATAAATGGAAGCATCACGTTCCATGTTCTGTTCCATATTCACGAATGCGGCAAACAGAAAATTATAAAATTTATCATCTTCCAAATTATCATTTTGGATTTTTCCTGCACTTCCTTCATAATTTACATTATATGGCGGATCAGTTACTACAAGATTAGCTTTCTTTCCTTCCATAAGTTTTTCATAAGTCTCAGGTAAAGTGGAATCCCCACACACCAGTCGGTGCATTCCAAGCATCCACACATCTCCCTGCTTTGTCATGGCAGGTTTCTTCAACTCAGCATCCACATCAAAATCATCTTCTTTGATTTTTTTATCATGAACCTTATTAAATAACTGCTCAATTTCCGGTGGCTCAAATCCGGTAAAACCAACATCAAAGTCTGATTTTTGTAAATCTTCAATCAAGTCCGCCAATAGTTCTTGATTCCATTCTCCTGTAATTTTATTCAGGGCAATATTCAGCGCTTTCTCTTTTGTTTTATCAATTTCAATGACAATACAATCAATTTCATCATACCCTAATGTTTGAAGAACCGTGGCTCTCTGGTGTCCACCGATAATCGTCATATCTGAATTCACAATAATCGGCTCAACATATCCGAACTCCGTAATACTGTTTTTTATTTTTTCAAATTCCTTATCTCCCGGCTTGAGTTTTTTTCTCGGATTATAGGATGCCGGAATCAAATCCTTAATCCGCAGCTTTCTGAACTCCATCTTCCAATCCCTCCCAAAATCGTGCTTTTATATAACAGTCATGACTGCAATACTTTCTATTCTTATTTCCATAACTCGTAAATTCTTTTCCGCATCTCGCACAGGTCATGGTATAAATTGCCGTGTCTTTCCGATGCAGTTTTTCTGGGTGTGCTTTCCACCATTCCCGTCTGCACTTATCTGAGCAAAACTTCTTTGGTCTACCTGTAGATGGTTGTATCAATTCTGCTCCACAATACAAACACGCCTTTCCTAACATCATCTGTTCCTGAATGTTTTTTGTAAGCGCAGAAGCATATCCATCCATACCATGCGACCGACAATAGTTCCTCACAATGTCACGAGACAGCCCTACCACGGAAGCGATGGCACGATAGCCAACTCCCTGCGTCCGCATTTTCCTAATCTGTTCGGCTTGTAATTCTGTCATGCCTCTCACCATCCTTCCTGTTTCCAGACATAAAAACAGGTCAAAATGCATCCGTTTTTACTGCATTTTGACCCTTATAATTCCTATTTTTCCTAACTTTTTAACGAAATACTCATCCCCCATTTTGCGAATAACTGCTTGTTTTACAACACCTTCTGCGAAAACTCTTGTCCTCTTTTCCTATCCCCCCTGTTTAATTCTGCGAAAATTCACGTTTGAGGGGGCGGCGGTCAATGTTCAACAAATTTGTAGAGATTTGATACCCCCACCATTGTCTAGTATTTTCAATCAATATCGATATTCCTGATACCGATCTTCCGTCATGGTTTTTACATCATGATGATGTTTGCATAAAGGCTGCCAATTCTCTTCATCCCAAAAAAGGATTGGATCACCACGATGTGGTTTAATGTGATCCACAATTGTTGCTCTTACATATTTTCCTTCTTCCTCACATTTACAACACAGCGGATGTTCTTTTAAGAATCTTTTCCTCGCCCGCTGCCACTTACTGTTATAACCACGTCCCGATGCACTTTTCCGTTCTCCACGGTGTAGTGCTTCATGTTCTTCACAATACCTTCCCTCTGTCAATTTGGGACAACCGGGATGACAGCACGGTTTCATTGGTTTTCTAGGCATACTAATTTCCCCTTTCCTTTATGTACGCAGCGTGGGAAAGGATGGAAAGCCACGCTCCGACAGAAAAAAAGACCAAAAGCAAAATGCTTTCAGGCCCGTTTCTTTTTTCCGCATCTTAAGAATAACACAAAAGAAAAGTAATGTCAGTCTACTCTTAGTCTACTTTCAGTCTACCAATCTAATACTGTTTTTTGTTCTAATATGGCGGAGGGGAATGAGCCCCTCTTTACAATCGCCCATGCATGGTTACAGGTTACGCCATCTGTCCACCCGTGTAGCTTTGCAGCCATGCGCATACAGCACGGGGGATTTTTCCATTATAACACTTCTTTCAAACGAATATAAGTTTCTGTCAATATCTTCCGAAAATCTCGTTCCTTTTCTATCTCATTTCCCGGTTCATCCACATTTATAATACAACAATCAGGAATTTCTTCAGAAAATATCTTATAAAAAGAAGTCTCTATAATCAAATGACAATACTGCGAATAAAAAGGCTCTGCCATAGCTTCATATTCCTCTTTCGTAATTTCTCCATCCAAATAATCCCGTATTTGCCCTAAAAGTATTCTTTTAACTTTTTCTTGATTCATATTCTTTCTCTTTCTTTATGGATGACATCTTTTACAAGGTTCATATCCCTGTTGAATTAGTTCATCTCTTGTACCCGTAAACTCTCCTTTATTACTCTCGTTCATTTGATTTAAACTGGAACAACTTGGTAAATGAAATTTCTTTGTATTAGTGTTCAACACATAGGAGGACTCTGTCTTTTGCTCGTTTTCTGCTTCTTTATTGCCTTCCGTACTTCCTGCTGAAGAACCACCATCATTGGAAAGCTGGCTTTCTCCTGTAGCATAATCAATAGTAACGCCCGGTTGTACATTGTAGCAATACACATTAAAAAGAATTCCTTCTCCGTTATCTTCCACGGACTTAGCTTCCATCTGCACACCGCTTACTACCAGATTATCTCCTTCATAAATTGGTGTTACTCGATACAACACATGGTTTCCAGTTTCTTTTATGTAATCAGCCACCATATTTTCAAATGGCAGCATCCCCTCCACGTTTAAATATCTGGTTCCTGTAATCAGGTTCTTTGTGTTTGCATTCTCGGCAGTTAATTGAAATCCAATCAAATGGCAGCGGTTATAAAGGTACTTTCCATCGACACAGTCATATTTTACAGTATGCCATCCAGAAGGTTTGACCTGACCAATAGAACCTCTGTCTTCTGTCGGCATCAAATCCTGACCGATATTTGAATACGCTATACCACATCTTCCCAATGAATCCAAATCACTATAGGTTTCAAATGATTCCGTTTTTAATTCCGCTTCTGTAAAGTTTGGAATATTATTTGCAATCGTAACATAGGCTTCTCCAGAATACTCTGGTATCTCGCCCATATTTATTGTCGGTTCGCTTTCATCTATAATTTCCCAATCTTCTTGTTCCACAGTTTCCTGTTGTTGCTCCGTAACTGTCTGATCTTTCGATGGCTGTGATTCTTCCTGAACATCTGCACCACATCCACTAAGTATCAGCATCAGAGCCATAAAAATCGGAATCCATCTTTTTTTCCACTTATTCATGCTCATATACCTCCAACGTTATTTTCTCATGAGAGCTTCCCGAAAATTCTTCCACATCTATTAGTTTCCAATTTCCATCATTCACATCAATAGTAAAGAAGAAATCTCCCGGATACTTGCGATTCCATTTACACAATATTATTTTTTCAATCTTATCACGGAAATTCTCGATCTCCAAATTTTCAACGAAGCAGTAATCCTTTTCTCCTGCTTTCTCCAAAAAGTCCTCTGCTTCCTGAATCTGTTCTGTAGCTTCAAAATCCACAAATTGTTTATGCGAATACGCATTCATCCACAGCTTTCCATTTTTTGTCATGGAAAGTATCCGTTCCCTCAATCGTTTATCTTGACTCTGTCTCCGATGATTAAACGTCATGCCATTCCTGTCATCTACCGCAACAATTAAAATCATATTCTCTACACCTTCTCTCCCGGCATCTGAAGTTTCAGCTTCTCACAAAAAGCAGGGTAGTCATGATGCCCCATTAGTAGCATTTTTTTCTCCAATTCATCTAATGCCTTTAGGAAATTTTTCTCATCTTTTTTTCTTACTTTGCAAAAAATAATCAGGTAATCATTTCCCTTTTTTCCAAATTCTTTTCCAAAAGAAACCTCAACTTTCTGCTGAATAAATAACTGATCTCCAAGATATTCTTCAGTATCTACAAACGCATAATATTTATAAAACAATGAAAAACGCCTCAATCTCCAATAATTCTTTCCTTCCATCCTTCTCCTCCCCATTTATCTCATTATAACACGAACAGCGGTATCTACATAGACCCGCTGTTGTTCTTCTCTGCTATTTTGTTTTAACCTTTCAATTTAATATTCCTGCCAAAAGTCATCAATAAATTCCGCAGTCTCTAGCAAGGAGCTTGATGCCTTTTCAACGGTACATTTCTCTGCCAGTTTTCTTAATTCTTGAACCGTATCATCAACTTCTTCTCTAGACAGCTTAAAATGAAACTCTGTGCTTTCCTGTTTTTTCCCTTCTGATATGTCCTGTAATGCTTCATCTGCATCTTCTTTACTGATTAATTCTAACACCAGCAATAAAATAATACTATTTTGGAGCATATCTGCTGCTTGGTCATTTCCAAGTGTATAGACCATAACAAAAGTTTTCGCTAATAAAAGAATTCTGCTGCTCTGCATAGGGTACACCTCCTCTCTGTTCGTGAGTATGTTAGCTCTACATCCGATATTACTCCAGTTCTTTCTTCTCCGTATTCTACACAAATTTCTCGCATCATTTTTGTTCATATTTTTTTAATTATATTCTGCATAAACCCCTATCTGTATCTGAAGGGCAATCGTAATCTGTTGCATAACCATCTCATCGTAAACCTCTCCCAGCTTCTCCAGTAATTGGTTCTTATCCAAAGTCTCCACCTGTTCAGCTAATGCCATACTTGGTTTTGATAATCCAACACTTGCTTTTAATGGTATCTGTACGTGGGTTGGAAGATATTTCTTCTTCCACACCCTCGCAGTCAATGGTACAACCGTTACCACCGGAGAGTTTTCATTTGCCCTGTTATTGCTCACAACCAGAGCTGGACGGACACCACACTGTTTATACGAATTTTCATTATTTCCAAAATCCACATTATAAATTTCGCCTCGTCTGCACATTTCTTTATGTCCTCCTTATCCCAAAATAAAGGCTTCCGTCTGTTTATCACGAAGCTCGTACAAAAAATCCAGTTCCTTCATTGCTGCTTTCCTGTATTTTCCTATCATGGCATGACTTACATTATATTTTTGTTCCATTGTTTCCCATGTAAGCTCTCCTCGTACCAGATCCATTACCAGTTCCGGCAGAATCCCATCCAAACTTGCAACGCTATGTTCAAAAAATTTCAGTTCTTCTACAACTGACTGATATCTGTTCCAAAGAAACTCAAACCATTCATCGTTTTCCCGATCCATCACACTTTTATAATTTATTGCAACGGATGCAGTTTTATCTGATCGGTTGCTTGTCTGTACCCTGTCATTGTCATCAGCATGACCGAACATCATGGAATCGATAACATCTGATTCCTCAATCCCACTGAATTGTTCCAACTGAAAAAGTAAAATTCCCTGTTCCTTCTTCAAATTCTTATATTCCCTAAACATCCTTTCTGCTGTCATGTCACATTCCTCCAATCCTCGCCCGTACTGCATGGATCAATGCGGACTGTCCAGTTTCCTTCTTCTCCAACGCTTTCATGACATCTTCATCGTGTGTTCCCTTTGTAATCAGATGATGTATAACCACGGTATGCTTCTGTCCCTGTCTCCAAAGTCTGGCATTCATCTGCTGATATAATTCCAACGACCATGTCAATCCAAACCACACGATAGTACATCCTCCTTCCTGAAGATTCAGTCCGTGTCCGGCTGATGCTGGATGAATCAATCCAATCGCAATTTCACCATGATTCCAGTCCGTTATGTCCTTTGAAGTATCAATCACTCTTGCTTCTGGAAGACGCTTCTGTATTCTCGTGAGATCATGTTTATACCAGTACGCTACCAATATCGGTTTCCCATTTGCCGCTTCCACCAAATCTTCCAAAGCATCCAATTTCCTGTCATGAATGGAAATCACTTTTTTATCTTCTCCATAAACAGCACCATTGGCCATCTGTAATAATTTATTGGAAAGTGTCGCTGCATTCACGGCATCCAGTTCTTCCTCGCCTATGGAAAGAACCATATCTCTTTCAAATGACTGATACAATTTTTCTTCTTTGGCATTCATACTCACTTCCACACGGTTCTCTATCCGCTCCGGCATATTCAGATAATCGGCCGCCTTCATGGAAATACAAATATCACTTATAAGACTATAGATTTTTTCTTCCGCACCCTGTTTCGGTTTATACGAATAAATAATCTCACGATTTCTTTTGTCCGGTAAAAAGAAGCGTTCTCTATAACCGCCTATATATCTTCCAAGCCTCTGCCCCATATCTAACAAATACATTTGTGGCCATAAGTCCAACAATCCATTCGGAGATGGGGTTCCTGTCAATCCGATCACTCTGGAAACTTGCGGTCTCACACGTTTTAATGCTTTAAATCTCTGAGCCTTACTGGATTTAAAAGAAGACAGTTCATCAATTACTACCGTACTGAAATCCCAACGATGATTCTCTACCAGCCACACCACGTTTTCCCTATTGATGATATAAATATCGGCATCTTCTGCCAATGCCTGTTCTCTCTGCTTTTTTGTTCCCATTACCAGACTTGCTTTCATCCCTATAAGATGTTCCCATTTTTTTAATTCTTTCGGCCAAGTATCTTCCGCTACCCTTTTGGGTGCTATGACAAGAATTTTCCCCGCTGTAAAGTAATCCAATGCCAATGCAAATAATGCCGTAAGCGTGATTACTGTCTTTCCAAGTCCCATATCTAAAATCAATCCACAATAAGGATGTTCTAAAATAAACCTTGAAGCATACGATTGATATTCATAAGGTTCGTATTTCATGCAGCACTCCTCCAATCATTTCCTTACTATCCACGCAGAATACCAAAAACCCCAGTTCTTCCAATGTCCGCTTTCTCTTTTCCTGAAGTGGTCTCATCTTTTTTCCCGGTGCTTTCAGTTCCACAAATCCCAACTTTCCACCGGGGAACAATACCAAACGGTCGGGCATCCCATCCAAGCCGGGAGAGCTGAACTTTACCGCCCAGCCTCCCATCTTTTTTGTCTCCGTTCTTAACTTCTGTTCTATGCTTTTTTCTGATACCATTTTTACTCCGTTTCCGAATATCCCTATTTCGCGCGTATATGACGCAACACGCATTTTACACGCACATACAAAGCGATATTCTATAATTTTTATTATTTAAGATACTATCGGCAACATAGGAAACTTCTGTCTGTTTTCCTCATAAACTCTAAGATTTTTTATGTTTCCATTCCCCTCTTTTTTCGGATACCTCATCGGCAATGGCAACTTCCGTAAAGGGCTACATATTGCCGATTGTTTCCGATAAATTGCCGTTATTCTTCCTCACGGACATAGCCCTTCACGACTCCGTAAATAGAAAAACGCATCTTTCCTTCCGGGCGTTTCCACCCCTCGATATTGCTCATAATCGCAGCAATCTCATTCGCATCCTGACGTTTCAAATTGCCACGTTCTTTTCCAAAACACTCACACCAAATCTCCATATTACAGACACGGGTTCTCCGATTCACTCCCACCTTATGGCTTCCTTCAAATTCTGAACCATTGATAAAATTCCGACGCTCATACAAAGTCATGGAATCCCAACCTTCCGGCAGAAGCATATCCAAATAATCACGGATTGTCCCCTCTCTCTCATCCTGTTCCATCGCTTCTTTCTGTTCATGAACTGCGATTGGTTCCAGTTCTTTCGGAAGATGAATGGTTTCTCCATCTTTGTAGTAGTACAACGCTTCCGCCCAGATCTGTTTCACTTCATCTTTCGTAATCTCCCAAGAACCCCTTCCGGCTCCTCCCGGTGTTTTTACCGGCCAAAATCTTCGGTTTCCCGTAATATCCCTAAGATAAGTGTCCGCATTCGTTGTCCCGATAAACACACATTGTCTTGGATGAGGAGTTGCCCTGCGCCCAAAAGCAGCACGGTAAATATCGTTTTGTCTTGACAAAAATCCTCTCAGCGTTTCAATGTCCGTTTTCTTTAAACCTGCAAGTTCCCCAATTTCCAAAATCCAATACCCCTGTAGTTTCTCTGCTGCAGTCTTGTCCTTTGTGTCTGAAAGAAGAAGGGAATCGTTGAACCACTCTCCACAAAGTTTTGCAATCAACGTGGATTTTCCTTTCCCTTGCGGTCCGGACAACACGAGCATCGTGTCAAACTTACATCCCGGATTCATTACCCTTGCTATCGCCGCCACCAATGTTTTCCTTGTAACCGCACGAACATAGGCATTGTCGGCTGCTCCAAGAAAATCCACCAATAAAGTATCCACTCTCGGAATTTCATCCCACTCCGGCAAAGCCGCTAAAAATTCTTTAATGGGATGATAGGAACGATCATCAGTTACTTTTGAAACCGCAATGTCATAATTTCTTGCAGAAAAATTCCCATAATTCAAATCAATATAGGAAATTAACTGTGCATCATCCGCATCTCTCCAAAATTTTGATGGATGATTCCACGGAACTTTCCCTTTGATTTCCATTCCATCCGATAACTGATTAAACACGATTGATTTCAACTTTTCGTCATTATTTAGGATCAACAGTAAATTTCTAAGATTATTGACTACAATTCCCTGTCGGTTATACTCCAACTGCATCTTCCAGTCTTCTTCTGCAAAATCTAACCGAGCTGATTCTTCCCGTTCTTTGGATAACGTCCGGCGTACCGCTTCATTTTCTGATGCGAAATCCTTCATAGCCTTAAAAGAAGGGAGTTTGGTAGTTTCTATTTCTTCCGTCACTTTTGCATCCAAATTTCCAAACTTATGAATCCTTACTACATCAAACGCATTCATAAGTTTTCCGCATGCCGGATCAGTAGCATGATGACTATACGCAAACACATCATCATAAATCACCACTCCCGCAGAAGAATCCGCCGGAATATAATCATATCTTCCTATCATCTCGCTTGGCTGATATACATCTGGAATGAAAGTATCAATTGCTTGCTGAATGGTAAATGTCCGGTTGAATGCCCCAATAATGCCTCTCTTTTCCAATGGATTCTCTTGTTTTTTGAGACTTTTCTGAACAATTATCCTTTGGCGGTTAGATACCGGCCATGAACTGACATCTTTCCAATCTGTATATAAAGCCAATACGTCTTCTGGTTTCAAAAGCTCACCTTTGATTTCTCGAAAGATAAACTCTCCATCGGAAGATGTGGAAGGCCAATACATTAATCGGCTTGGTTCATACGTTGTATCATCAAACAGTTCCATTCCAATTTCTTCAGCCACCTTCCGGCTGACAGCCATATATTCATCCGGCGATACTTCATGGGACAATGGAATAATCAAACGAAGTCGCGGTTTTTCCGGTGTATGTTTATGGGTGGAATACAGATAGCATTGAAATGAAAAAAACAATTCCAACTGATCCCCAATATCTGCAACTGCATAATCCATATCTAACGTCAAAGCGGATCTGGAGATTACACAATCCTTCTTTCTTCTCCCACCTTTTAATCTCCCAAGCACAAAACCGCCGACATCTTTAATATCGTCCTGTTGCGACTTCTTCATTTTCCGATACTGTTCCATTGTTTCCGCAGTACGTTGTGTCTTGGAAATCCGTTCTCTAAAATCCTCAAATTCCATTTCTGTCAGATTCCATTTTTTATCCATACGGGAGTTCCCCGTAGACACCGCAATCTTCATTCTGCATCTCCTCCTAATCCTTTTTATAAAATGGACTTTCAAATCCGGCTGCTTTTAATGGAAGTCCTTCTGTCCATACCGGATTGACTGCCATGATTTCATTCACTTCTTCCACGGAAGATTTCCCATCAGGCACTTCTAAAACCACCTCATCATGAACATGACACACAATATCAAATCCTTCTTTTTCCAAGCGGAGCATCGCTTCCGCTAAAATATCCCTGCTTGCTGCCTGCACAATATTTTCGACCAACTTTGGACCGTATGTTTCCAAGCGCATCCATTTCTTGGATTCCCCGATTCCCTCATATGTCAGTCCTTCCCTGCCAAATTTATTCAGCATCATCCGTGGTTTCACATAAGAAAGTTTTCTTCCTGACGGAAGCGTGACAAACAAAATCCCGCTTTTATATTCAAATGACACCCTTCCCACTTTGGATGGTTTTTTATCCCGTACCGCCGTTACCGTAGCCTCATCAACCGCCCACCAAAATGCTGTAATATGAGGATTCGCACTTCTCCATGTGCTTACAAGTCCCGGAAGTTCTTCTTCCGTCAGTCCCATTTTTAAAGCCCCCATCGATGTCAATGCTCCAACTGCACCCCCATATCCCAATGCAAGTTCGCTGATCTTTCCTTTCTGCCTGAGTGGTGAGGTTTTTGTAATTTCTTCTATCGGTACATGAAACATTGCGGATGCAGAAGCCTCGTATATTTTTCCATGTGTTTCAAATACCTGTAATCTCCATTCCTCTCCTGCAAGCCATGCCAGTACTCTGGCTTCAATCGCAGAATAGTCGCTGATAATAAATCTGCATCCCGGCTTTGCCACAAAAGCAGTCCTGATTAGTTCCGACAGTACATTTGGAGTGCTTTCATAGAAAAGTTCCACTTCTTCATATCTTCCTTCTGATACCAACGCTCTCGCCAGTTCCAAATCCGGCAGATGATTCTGCGGAAGATTATGAATCTGCACCAACCTCCCTGCCCATCTGCCTGTCCGGTTTGCCCCATAAAACTGTAACAGTCCATGAACACGATTTTCTGCGCACACAGAACGGTCAATCGCTTCATATTTTTTTACAGAAGTCTTAGATGTTGCCAGCCTAAGTTTTAACACTTCCTGCACATCTCCCTCTGCTTTCATTGACAAATCTTTTACTGTATCTTTTGCGAGAGAATCTACCTCCAGACCTTTTTCCTTAAGCCAAAGTTTCAACTGTGACACGCTGTTCGGATTCTCCAGTCCCGTTAATTCATAGGCTCTCGCTGTTGCGGTTTCTTTATATAAAAGATCGCAAGCAACCGCATGATTCACAAGATTACGATCCACCATGATTCCACGGTCATTGATTCTCTGATCCAGACAGTAAATTTCCTGTTCCCTTTTTGGAATAGGAAATTTCGCCAGTCTCTGCCGTATCTGTTTTTCCACATCAACATCCCGAATACAATATGTTTTAAGCTGTCTCCATTTTTCCGGTGCATCTTTCGGCAGATTTCTTGTTCTTCCTCCATTTGATTTTGTGGCTTTACACGGGCTGCAAAAATATTTAATCAATTCTTTTCCTTCCGTCATTTTCTGCTTGTCCAATCCGAGAACCGCACCTACTCCTTCCAATGAAAGAGGCAGGGCTAACATGGCCGCCTGTACCGCCGTACATCTCCACGCTTCTGGTCTGAATGAATGCTGATAATAATTTGAAAAGCAGGTTCTCTCAAAATTTGCATTAAACGCTGTTTTCGTTACGGTATCATCAAATAACATCTCCATAAATTCCTTTGGGGGTTCTTCGCCGTTCGCCACGTCAATGCAGACCGTTTCCTCATCATCTACGGAATATGCAATCAGCAAAATTTCAAAATGAGGAGAACTGCTGTACTTATATACACCGCAGGAAATCAAATCCACATCTGAATACGTTTCAATATCTATCGCTAATGTTCTACCCATGCATAAGACCTCCCGCTTTTAATTTTGCTTACCACTTTTCTTGAAATGTTAAATTCCTCCGCAATCTTCAGCACATGCTCTCCCTCTTCTAACTTCCTTTTGATTTTCTTTACCTCATCATAGGTAAGCTCCAGCATCTGCATTGGCAGTCTCCGCAGCGAACCATTCTTTCCTTTTACATATCTTGGCATTCTTCTAAGTCTCCCTGTATTGCTGATCTGATACCGGCCTTCCTGCCCTTTTATGTCTTTCCATATTTCCATCCTTACGTCTCCTTTTATGTAGGGGACGGAAATCCGCCCCCGTTTATTCTTAAGCCAGAAAATCATCCTCACCGTCTACTGCATCGAATTCATCCTTTGCATTCATTCTGGAACCAAGTGGCTCTCCATCACGAACTTTCTGAATATTTCCGAGTCCTGCCGCAATTCCTTTATTTCCGTTACTGTTATATGCGTAAAAAGTAACGGAAGCACGGATATAACACCCTGAATACAGCTCACTCTGATCCAAAATCGGCTGTACATTTCTATCCACTACCTGTGGTGCCTGTTTGCTATTCGCATTAATAAAATAGGCTCCTGCATAGGCTTCATCTTCCGGCCTGTCCAAATCTCCGTCACGAAGTGGTAATTTAAGATTTGCTGGGATTTTACCTCCCCATTTTGACTTCCCGTCTTCTTTTGCCTGTTCAACCGCTTTCTTGATCTTTGCAATCAAATCCGTGTCTTTTTTATCGATAATCAGACTGACAGAATATTTCGGATCAGATCCATTGATGGAATCCGGCTCAAATGCGTGAAGATAGGATGCCCTCGCTGAAATAATAACTTTCGTGTTGTTTACTCTCGTACTCATAATCATTAATCCTCCTGACTAAAATCCGCTTCTGCGGTTGAAATATAAATTGCTTCTCTTTTATCTGAATCCGGTACCAATGTGACTTTCCCATCCGGTTTGTACACATAACTGCCCAAGATTTCATTAAATTTCTTTTTTCCCATCAGCTTTTCCATTTCCGTAATACTGATAAGACTCGTCCGATAAATATCGGTATAGCCCGCTGTCTTTGCAGCTTCCGCCACTTCCTCTTCATCGGTATATTTCCGGTTGCTTCTTCCAAGCACAAGTTTGAATCCCGGCCATTCTTTTCGATTCGTGATTGCTTCGTTCTGTGCATAAGTGTATATTTCTTCTGCCCACTTCTTTAGTGCATCCGCTTTTGACAGCACTTCTGCAATTTCTTCATCCGATAGTAACGCTGGCTGTGAAAATTCCATCTGTGCCAAATGAAGATACTCTTCTGCCCTTGCCCTGCATTGAAATCTCGCTTTGCAAAAACGACACCACTCTCCGGCTTTGTATTCTCCTTCTCCGTCCAATGCCATTCTCGCTTTTGGTTCAAAGTCCTGTTCTGCCCATTGATGCAGTTCTTCTGCTGAGATTTCCCATGTGGAAAAATGGCTGATTCTCGGCTGAACGATGGTAAGTTCTATGGTCTCAATATCAAAAAGCATCTCCGCTATATCCAGCATCCCCAAACCATAAATCATCAACTGCGTATTATTTTCAGCATCCACCTGTACGCCTTTTCCCAGTTTCAGATCGATAATATGAACCTTTTTATCCGTGACAATCACCATATCTGCCGTACCAAAACAATCCTTTACATGAAAGCTCAAATCTACTTTCTGTTCCACGGAAAACACCGGATCAGAGCAGATATGCTTTGCTTCTTCTATCTGTTCAATCACATACTGAACATATTCATCTACAGCTTCCAAAAGTTCATCGCTGTAGTAATCGGAAGTTGGTCTTCTGCTTCGAATCTTCAAATGCTTCTTTATCAGATGCTCCGCCAACTTATGCCCTGCTGTACCTTCAGCAGCATAAGGACTTTCTTCATCCGGGAACTGTTCCTCCAGCAAAAGAGCTGGAGGACAATTCATATACCGATGCCCGCTGGATGGCGAGTATTTTGCATGTTTCCCCATTACAGCACCTCCGCCCTTTCCATTAGTTCTTCATATCGTTCTTCCGGTACTGAAGATAACTTATCCGCACCGAACTCTTTCAATAACTGTTTGATTTCCTGCGTTTTTCCTGCACGGGATTTTTCTGCCATAACAGCCCTAACCTCTGTAATAGAAATCTTTTTCTCCGGTGTACTTGATTTTTCCAGCTTTTCCTCTCTCTGAATATCTTTTGGAATTTCCATCCCTTCAGATGCCATTTTCCTATAACCTTCTGCTACCATTGCAAAACCTTCCGCAATTTGTAATAATCCTTTATTCATGATTGTTATCCTTTCTATCGATGGATGAGCCTGACATCTTCTGTCAGCACATCAATTTTGTTGATACTTTCCTTATACATCCCAACGTCCACAAGAATGTGATACGGATACTCTTTCACTACCGTTACCTTCCGTTTTCTTTTTGCCCGGATGACCATCAATCGGTCACCCGGTTTCAGAAAGTAACATGCATTTACCTGCCCTAACATTTTCAGTACCTACCGTACAAGTTTTAAACGATGAATGGCATCCCTGTATTCTGGTGTCACTCTCTTATCTGCTTTAAGGGTTCTGAGATTGATACGGTTCATATGCATATCGTAGAGACGAACCGGAAGTTTCAATTCCCTTGCACAATCCAGTTCCATTTTCGTTCCTTCAGAAATATTAAAACCGAACAGCCACACCTCATCACAGCACTCCATAAGTGTTAATCCACAATCAATGCCTTCCAATCTCTCAGCTTCATCTTCTTCGTTTAAAAAATGTGGAAAATACAAAGCAGTTGCAATCGGAACTGTGCCGGAACGAACAGCTACGGCTGCGATAAACTTCATATTTTTTTCGTTATTCTCCTTGTCATCCCTAAATGGATGAATGATATATGCAATCTTTTTGCTCATCTTCTTTATCCTTTCTGTTTGCTTTTTATTGGGGTTGATCAACCTTATGGCTGTATGATATTGCAAAAATAGATTTTTGCCCCGGAAACTAAACTTCCGATTTTTCTCTATAATTTGTCGTTTAGATTTGAAATAGAATATACTTTTTAACGAAACCTTTATTTTTACGCAAAAAAAGAACCGGAAATTTTTCTTCCGATTCTTACAAAAATTTTTTAATTAAAACTCCAAAGTCCTTGCTTCGCTAATTCTTCCCAATTTGCTGCTACTACTTTAACTTCTTTATTAAAGGCAACTCTCTGCAATCGCTGATATATAAGACCTTTATCTAACATTTCTTGTAATGCCGCATGAATCAATTCTTCTGACACTTCATTATGTCTTGCTACTGCTGATACCGTTCCATTAAAAGTTGGTATAATATTTGATTTTTCCGATACATATGCTAAGTTTGATACAATCATTTCATAGTAACCACGCAAGGTTTCCGCATCTGTTGGTAACATATAACATTCTGATGCGACTGTCCGCAATTGTTTACTGACAGAATCTCTCACCCCATAAATAATTACTTTTTTATTCAACTTTTGTATCAAATATTTTGTAACTGACTGAAAATGTCCATCTCCTGTAAAAATGATAAAAGTTGTAATATCTGGCTTGGTATATGCAGTCTGATATATGTAGTCTAACATAATAAAATCCGTCATATCTTTTTTATATCGACTAAATGTTTGCTGTGTCTCAATGATTGTATTCGTCATATTCCTCAGCTTTGTTAATTCTCCATCGATTCCTTTATGACCAAAATCCGCAAATACCATCACATCTTCCAAATCGTATTGCTCTTCTAATTTTCTTCTCCATGAAACTGGTTCCGGCTTCAATCCAAAATTTTTTTGAAGTGAATAATACCAATGCTCATAGTCCACAAATACAATTGCCTTATCTTTCTTTACTGCATTTTTATTTTTAAATAATTTCTGAAATATACTCACACTTCTTTTCCCTCCATTTCTTTTACGCTTCTTTATTCTTGAGCTCCTGTTCCCAGTTCTGGAAAATCATACTCTGTCAAAAGTTCATTACATTCATATATAGAAGCTTTATAATGATTATGAACTAAAAACTGCAACACAAAATCTTCTTCCGTTGACTTAAAAGCATTTCCAGATTTCCTAATTAAGTCTTCGCTTAATAACGGATGTAGATGTAATCCAATGCAAATTGCAACTACATTTCTTAAAGACTTATTTACGGCTTCGTTGTTTCTCATTGTTTGAATTGTCTTATACCCAACTAAAGATAATTCTTCTAATTTTTCCACCGTAACCTTCAAACGCTTCATGTGATATTTCAAAGTAGCACCAAAACCGCCCGGTAACTCTTGTTGAATTTTCGCTATTTTTACTGCCTCTTTTAATAGTTTTTTACTTTCTGCTGCCTTTTCTTCTTTTGTTTGATTGTCCGGTGTCTCTACATATTTCGTTTCTGTAAATGTATCTGATAAAATATCTCTGCATAAATAACACTCACGATAATACGAAATTCCATAACGATTATTCGCACGACTGATTTGCTCAAATACCAAGCAGCATTCATCTACATGGCTTCTTGCATAAGAAGTCAGACATAGCTTTCCATCCTCATTTTCTTCTATATATTTAGAATCATTCATGCAAAACAATGCGTCAATATATAGAAAATGATTTTGATTTACTAGTTCTCTTAATTTTAAATTTCTGGCATATTCATATACTGCATCCGCAATTCCGAGAACAAAAGTCTGATTTTTCTTTAATGCTCCTTGCTTAAAAGTATAGCTTGGAAGATATCGTCCATCCACATATTGCAATATTCCAACTGCCTGATTGTATCCTAAATCAACAGCTCTTAATTTCGCAGCTTGCAACGACACACCAAAAAAATCCGACAATTCTGTCAACACCATTTGCATAATATCCGCTTCATTCAATCTGCTAAACTCTACATGGTATCTAATAAGAAGCTCTTCTATTTTCCTTTTGGTCATTTCAGCAGGCATTAATATTTTTGGTGCTAGCGCATTCGCTTGCCACTCCATCCACTGTAATGCATTTCTTTTCTCCTCTGGTCGTTCTCCTTCCACAACATGACAACTAATCGAATTCAAATTTTTATTAAAGAGTTTCTGTAACTCAAAAAATTTTGAATGTCGATCCCAATGTACACATTCATGTATAATCGTGTTATTTACACATCCGATATTTCTCATAAAAAACACTTTAGGATCAACTAACATTGTCCCTGCTTCTACAGTTACTTCTTTGTATTCCTCTGTTTCTTCATCATATACTACCGTTTCTGTATCCGAAAAAAATATTCTACCAAACACATTACAATTTTTGGTAATATGAAGGATTTTTAAATTCAATCCCATATTTTCCACAACTTCTTTTACGGGAATACGCATTGGACTTTCTAATGCTCTCGGATAATATTTCTTTAGAAATTTCTCAGCCTCTTTGTCTAAATCCTTTGCGTATACATATGGCACAAGATGTTTTGACAAACGATTCTCCGATTCAAATTTTCTTTTACAATAAGGCTCTATGCCATTAATCGAAAAATTTTTTAATCCATCATGCAATAACCCTTTACATGAAATTCTACACCAAGCTTCCACATTATCTGACTCTCTGTCGTATCTGCCCCATCCTTGAATTTCTATATCTGCAATTACAATCATGTCAAACTCTATTTCATAACCCGGTGTATTAGAAAATAAAATATTCGATATCTTAAAATCATCCAACTCTATATATTGCGGATTCGGTACCCGATTAGTTTCCAATTCCAATCTAGCTCTATTCTTCAGAATGTAAGACTTAAGTGCGTCAAATATCTCATTATAATATTCTTTTTCCATAAACTTTTCAAACGTATCTACCATGATTTCCCTCCTGCGATTCTGTTCAGAATCTCAGCCACCACGCCAAGTCTTTGAATTTTCTATAAACATTTTACCATAATCTTCTACATAATAATAGCAACCAAACTTACGGATTTACACACAAAGAAACTTGCATTATCATCAATCATATATCTAAACCTTTTTTGTTTCATCCTATTGACATTTATGTGCAACTTGTTGTAATATATGTGCAAGTAAATTTCACATCTTGATTATATGAAACTACTTTCCGCTTGTCAATAGCAGAAAAATTTTTAATCTCACAAAGGAGGTCTTCATGAAATTCGGGGAAAAACTACGACAGCTTCGCTTAGAAAAAGGATTTACACAAGAAGAAGTAGCTTCTGCAGTTAATGTATCTAGGAGAACATATATAGGCTATGAGCAAGAGGGACGTTATCCTAGAAAAAGGGATCTCTACTCACGGCTCGCCCAAGTTCTTGATACAGAAACAAGTTATCTTTTAACTGAAGATGAAGAATTTGTCTCTCAAGCAAGTGATAAATATGGCAACCGTGGAAAACTTCAAGCAGAAAAACTCGTGGCAGAGTTATCTGGAATGTTTGCAGGTGGAGAGTTATCTGATTCTGATAAAGATGCTGTTATGATCGCATTGCAAAAAGCGTACTTCGATTGTAAAGAAGATAATAAAAAATACACGCCTAAAAAGTACCGCAAAGAATAATTAAGAACAATATATTGCGATATATGTTAGGAGGTGTATCTCTATTGGATTCTTATCAAATTTTTAAACAAGCAAATAATCTTGTCCGCCAATGTGGTACTAGAGATGCATTAAAAATCGCAGAAAATATAGGTATTAAAATATACTATGAACCAGCATTTACAAACTTATTAGGTATGTACACCTTTCGATGGAATCACAGAATGATGTTTCTAAATCCTCGAATGGAATCCTATCTACTACAAATGGTTGCTGCCCACGAAATCGGACATGATATAAGACACCGTAACCTTGCCAAAACGGATGGACTACGGGAATTTGTCCTTTTCAATATGAAAGATACCACCGAATACGAAGCAAATGCTTTCGGTTCACATCTTTTATTAGATAATGACAAAGTATATGAACTAGCCAAACAAGGATACGATGTTGTTCAAATTTCCGCTGCATTAGGTTCTGATATTAATCTAATGCTGATAAAGCTCCAAGAAATGAATAAACTTGGATATGATTTTAACATTCCATTTACACCTGATAGTAAATTTTTCCGTAAGATTGAGAGGTGATATATTGTGGAAACTATACTACAAGAACAAGTCGAAAAATTAACCAATTATGAAAAAATGCAGAAAGCGGTTCGTCATGAATATAACTCCATCAATAATCAGATGGGAGTCTTAATAAAAAACGGTAAATACCACTCTGCCCACTATCAAAAATTAGCTGGAAAAAAAGCTACCTATAGGACAATTTTAGATCTTTTTACATTTTACGGATTAGAATATACCGCAGAAGAAATATCTAAATAACTGAAAACAGAAAGGATAACAAGCAAATGAAAAAGTATAAATTATATCGGTCACTTGGAGATTTGGATCAGCATGTAAGACAACATGAATTGGTTGCCATAGAAAATGGAAAAGATATATTTTCTGTAACTGACTCTCTAATTCATGCCGTTATTGATGATTTACAAGAAAGTGAAGAATACCGCAACTATAAAGCAACCGCTTATGCACCAGAACCCATCAATACAAATATCCGTCGCGTTAAACGCTATGATTATGAGATGTTAGGTATTGTCATGCCAACAAATGCGGATAAAAATATTCTTATTGATTATGGCATTATTGAGGAGGATGCGGAATGATTGTCAAAGATCTATTAGACTCTTGTAATATTGAGAATGTAACCTCTGTGATTATGGAAATTGCCTCAGTTGATGAATCTGATAGGCTTAGCGTAAAAAAAGCTCATTCCTTATACATTCAAAGAATACGCTCGATTGAACCTGTAAATACCAATCACATTATATTTGGTGTCTCATTCCTTAATGATGGAAAAGAAACTCCTGATGCTTTACTATTTTCCAAAAACGAAATAGATGATAGTCTTTTATCCGATTCCATACTCAGTACGCTGAAAAATATACAGTCACTCGACTTAAACGATATTGAGCAAATTTTAGAAACAACTACGTTACCTTCTAGTTACGCTTTTGAATTCTCGCCGTGGAATGAAATATTAGGTTATGAATTATTCGTCCCAAATATTAATTCATTTGGTGCTGATAAACTGCTAGCCGTAATTATCTATGAAATGACTTTTTGTGGTTTTACTGAAGAAGATCACCAAAAAGAGGTTCAAAAACTCCGTGAAGCAATTGCAGAAACTGAGTCTATACAGAACCTTCCTGAAGAAGAACGAAAAAAATATTACAAAGATGTCAAAGACGTATTTGCTGAATTTGGCTATCAAGACACTAGAACTGAAAAAGAAAAACAGCAAGAACGTGAACAAATGTATCGTGAAACCTTTATCAACCATACACGCAAATATGCTATACTCAGAGAATATCTTAAGAGTCTTTAATATACAATGCCACCGGAAATCCGATGGCATTGTTCATTTTACTCGTTTTTTTTCATATTCTTTCAATCTACTTAATGTATCTATATCCGATACATCTTCTTCTGTTACAAGCGGATATCCTTTTTCTTTTCGAAGCCGATTAGCTTCTTCTAGTAATGCTGCTCGCATTTCTTTATCAAATCTTTCCATCAATTCTTCTTCTGTTTCTTGATGCAATTCGTTACTCATACTTCACCTCCATAAACGCAAGAACAAGACTATTATCAACTTAATTATACCATTCTCATTTTATAGCGTCAGCATTTTTCTAGAAAAATTTTTCTTATATTGACTATAAGGGTTTCTTTATGTTAATATATTTTCATAACTTTTCTAGGAGTGAATAGTAATGATAATTAATAAAGTAAAAGTAATTGAAGCAATGGATAGAAAAGGAATACATACTCAAACTGATTTAGCTCAAGCTATGAATATTACCAAAAATCAGTTATCTGTGCTACTTTCCGACTCTTATAACCCTATAAAATCAAGTGTGGAAAAACTTTGTACAACTCTTGATATTTTACCCGAAGATATTATGTCTTCTAGTCCTCACCATGATAAAGCTAAGCCATCTATAACTCCCGGTGAGGTAACTGCTATCGAACTGTTTGCAGGTGCTGGTGGCTTAGCGTTAGGTCTAGAACAAGCTGGAATTCATACTCTTGAATATGTGGAAATTGATAAATTTAGTTGCGAAACTTTAAAGAAAAATAGGCCTAATTGGAATGTCGTATGTGATGATATTCACAATGTAGATTTTACTGAATATAAAGGCAAAGTTGACATTGTAACAGGTGGATTTCCTTGTCAAGCATTTAGTTATGCTGGAAAAAAATTAGGTTTCGAAGATACTCGTGGTACTTTATTTCATGAATTTGCACGATGCGTCAATGAGGTTCAACCATCAATATTTCTTGCTGAAAATGTTAGAGGTTTAATCTCTCATGATAAAGGACGTACACTTGAAACAATTCTCAGCGTTCTTCGTGGTCTTGGATATTCTGTTCAGTATAAAGTACTTAACGCCGCCTATTTTGGTGTTGGACAAAAAAGAGAGCGAATTGTAATAGTAGGTATAAAAAATGGTGCTGATATACATTTCACTTATCCTACTCCAGACGAACACATGACCACCTTGCGTGAGGCATTAAAAGATTGTCCAAAATCTGAAGGACAACAATATAGCGAAAAAAAACGATACTATCTTGAAAAAGTTCCTGCAGGTGGCTGCTGGGTGGATTTACCTGAGGAAGATCAAAAAGTTTATATGGGTAAAAGTTATTACTCTGGTGGTGGAAAGCGTGGAATGGCTAGAAGAATTTCTTGGGATGAACCATGTTTAACTTTGACTTGTAGTCCTTCCCAAAAACAAACTGAACGTTGTCACCCTGATGAAACTCGCCCATTTACAGTTAGAGAATATGCTCGCATTCAAAGTTTCCCCGATTCTTGGGAATTTTCTGGTGGTATAGGCGAAAAATATAAACAAATTGGAAATGCCGTACCTGTAGAATTAGCACGTCGAATTGGTTTAGAACTTATTAAAAGTATTAACGGATAAAATTGAGAGAGAGGTCAAAATGATCTCTCTCTCAATTTTATCCATTTTTCTTTTCAATTTCTTTTGCTAAAGATTCAATCACTTTTTGAACTGATTCAGAACAATTTATCTCATCTGCGACTTCTGCAAAAGCATTAACTAATTCAGAATAAAAATCTTCATCACCTGTTAAACGATACCAAAATTCTTTTCCACAAATAACTGGATATTGTTTCATTATGTCTTTATAATGTTGCCCCAAAGAGTTCGGCGTTCCATAAAACACACCCACAACACAATCAAACAATGGGTTAAATTCCACCATTCCATTTGTACGTGCCAAATTCTTTATTGCATTAAAATGGTTACAAATAGTTGTCACATCATCATGATTTATTGTCGTAGGACCTGCTTTTACTTGGCAATATTTTCTTCTACCATCTATTGCATCTACAAATTCTATATCAATTCCTGATGTTGTTGATGCAAAAGAATCCAATACTTCATTACAAAAATACTGTAACTGAGTACCAAAAGTTGTAGAAATAGATGTTCCTAAAACTCTTGGATAAACTAATGCCTTTGCCATATTAATTGATGATGAGTCTCCAAATGCAAAATTAGCAAGATACTTATGCGTAAATGGATTAATATTAAACTTCTCTAAACTTGTTAATTTTTCAGTATTTTCTTTGTGCTTTTTAGCTACACGCTCCCTAAAAAATATTTTTGACTTTTCTAATATCTGTTTTCTTTCGGCTTCTGTCATAAGAATCCCTCCAAATAAATCTCAGTAAAATTATTATAACAAAGCGCATTTAGAAACACAACTAGCTTTTAATACTATATTCCATTCTTTATCCTTCCTCGAATATACGAATAAAAATTCCATATATTAGCTTTTATAGGGAAATCTTTCCTATACACAAATTGGGTATTATATTTTATTCCATGTCCCTGACACCATTGATAAATATCTTTCATTCCCACCTGTTCTCCAGCATCAATCCTATCTGTCAAATATGAGATTTTTACCATATCCTGTTCTGAATTGACATGCAAATAGAACCATACATTATAATATCGGATTGCCACAATCTTTTTTTCCATATATGTCCCTTTCGTAAAATAATATGTTTTCGCCAAATATTGTACATCTTTTGCGAAATTGTATTTAGTTTTGTTAAAAAGTTTTATTATCTCTTACCCCACCAATTCCGCAAATCACTTTCAAGTGCAAAACAAGGCATAAAAGCACAATTAAAATATGTATTTTTTCTAAACTCAATGCTCACAAACGCCCATTTTAAGCCATTCTTTCGCCTATTATAAATACCCAACATAGAAAACAGACACCGGATATAGCCAGCAGATGCCCGATCCCTGCCACCCGGTAAAGTTCTTTCACTTTCTCTTCTGTATAAAAAGAATCTCCCAAAAGAACCGCACACAAAATACCCCCTCGACGCTTTCCCATCTCTCTGCAGATCTCATCTGCGGTCCGGTTCCTAAACTGCCACAGCTTTTCCCGGAGGGAAGTCTTTTTCACCTGTTTTTCCAGAACCTTCCCTTTCCATAAGACTGCCTGGATATTCTGCTGCTTATAATAATTTTTCTGGTCAAAATTGCCCGGATTGGCCGCCGGATCAAAAAATCCCACATTGCCTTTAACCAGGATCCGCTGTCCGATTTCCGGACCATTTCCCTTTTCATCCAGATAGACAAGCATCCTCTCGTCAGCAACTGCTTTTCCATTCCCCATCTCTCTGATCTGTATTTTTTTCAGATACAGGATCAGTTTTTCTTCTTTTCTGGTTTTCTGATAAACCTCTCCTTCCACCATCACTTCTTCCGACTCTTTCCAGAGCTTCTCACACCTTGACACACCGAGTCTTCCAAAAATCTTTCCTCCCCCTGTCAGATACAGTACCAGAATCAGTCCTGCCAGAAGTATTCCGGCAAAACCAAGTCTTCGCTTGATCAACCGATCAATCCTCCTTTATCATTTCCTGGTTTCTGCTCAGAGGTTCATCCAGCTTTATACTCTCCTGATATACAATACTGCTGTCTCCGTTGATTGAAATCTGTACTTCAGAGACATTTCCACCATCGATCACTGAATTTACGATGGAATAGATCACCGTCTCCGGACTGACTCCCGGAGCAATGTTCCGAAGTCCTTCATCAAAATTCAGATAGCAGATATGATCTTTGATCGACACACCCAGCAGCTTTGTTCCTTTTGGTATGGTAGCAAGCAGTCTGTTATTGGATGGTCCTCGCATCAGCTGTTCCACTACAACCCGTTCCTTCGACTCATTGCTGTTATACCGCACCGTATCCTCTTCCTTTTGCAGCTTTTCTCCAGATGAATCTGCATAATACAGCGTAAGCTTCATCTCCTGGAAAGAGTTAATAGAAGAGCCTGTGTTCTGTACAAAATCTTCTGCCTGCTGGTATCCATAAGTATTCCCTTTTTTATCCGTAAGTGGCGTTCCATCTACACAGATCATCACCAGATCCACTCCATCGATCTGCGTCAGTGAACGGACAAGCGCTGCCCTGCACAGAACCTCTCTTACCGTATCCATCTTTCCGTAAGCAGCATTATAGTACAGGATCAGCTTTTCATCCTCCAGAGTGTATCTCTCCAGTTTTACCTTTTTCGGCAATGCCGCCTGTGCCTTCACCTCGTCATCACACTTCTGCAGCGCAGACAGCATTCCTTTTACTTCTTCGTCCACCGACTTTCCTGTTCCATCGTAGTCCTTCGGAACCAACGCCGTTCCGCTCTGGTTAATCTGGTAAATCGTGTATTTTGCATCTGCTTTCTGCTCCTTTTTTCTGCATCCCACAATGCTTGTAAGAAGACACATTGCAAGAAGAATGCTTATGATCTGGTAAATTTTTTTCATTCTTCTCATCCTTCCCTCTTGATATAAGTAAGCGGGATCCGGACTGTAAATGTCGTTCCCTCTCCCGGTTCACTGTAGACCTTGATCGCACCGCGGTGCATGACAACCGCATTTCTTGCAATCGAAAGCCCAAGACCGGTTCCGCCGATCTCACGAGAATGGGATTTGTCCACACGGAAAAATCGCTCGAATATATGATCCGTATCTTCTTTCGGAATCCCGATTCCAGAATCCGCAACCTTCAGATAAAAATACTTATGATCCGCATTTAAAGACACGTGTACCCATCCGTTCTCTTTATTGTACTTGATCGCATTTTCCACCAGATTCGTGATCACAAGTGCAATCTTTACCTCATCAATCTCCGCTGTCACCGGACGAAAACTCTCAAATACCAGCTCAATATTACTTTTTGCCGCAAGTGGCTGTAATCTTTTGAGAATCCGTTCTACCAGTTCATTAACATCCTGACTCTTAATATTTAAGTTTGCACCCTTCTTATCTAGTTTTACAAGATCCAGAAGGTCATTGATGATCTTATTCTCCCGCTCGATTTCTTCGGACAAATCACCCATGAATTCCCGGTAAATCTCCGTCGGTGCATCCGGCTGCATCAGCAGTGAATCCGCCAGCACCTTCATAGAGGTCAACGGTGTCTTCAACTCATGGGATACATTTGCCACGAACTCTTCTCTCGATGCATCCAGTACTTTATAGCGGTCCCACAGCTTATTAAATGCATTGGAAATCCGTTCCGTTTCATCGTAAGCATTTTCATGGAGATAATTATCTCCATAGCCTCCTGCCATCTCCTCGATCGATTGAGACATCCTTTTCAGCGGCCTTACAAGCAGCATACCGATGATTGCTGCTAAAAAGATCCCGATAATACTGATTGCAACCGTTGCAATTCTTGCCTTTGACTGCAATGCCTCTACATTGTCACGCAGACTGTCTGTAGAAACACTGACCAGAATCATTCCTTTTACCGGCTCTTCCCCTTTTTTGACCGGGACTGCCACTTCAATGTACCGGCTCTTTCTGTCATAACTTGCCGGCTTCTCGCCGCGGAAGCATTTGACTACATCCTCGGAAATGATCGTCTTTCCCTCCTCCAGATCATAGGTATCTTCCACAATCCGGAATTCATCATCAATAACAAGCACTCTTCCATTGTAAATATTGGATAACTGTGATAGTTCTGTATCGATCACATCAGAAACTCCCGTTTTCAGATAATCAGAATTGACCAGCTGATTACTCAGAATCGTACACTGGTTTTGAATCTCTGCTGTGCGCACGGATACGGTTCTCTGATCATAGCTTTGCAGAATCGCATTCATCAGGATCACACTGGATAATATGACAAATACGCTCAGGATCACCGTTACCCGCACTTGCAGACTTTTTATGAATTTTGGTACAAAAAATTTAACCCCTGAAATAATAGCCAACTCCCCACTTTGTGTAAACGTATTTCGGATCACTTGGATTTACTTCAATCTTCTCGCGCAGTCGTCTGATATGTACATCTACCGTTCTTGCATCTCCCGGATACTCATATCCCCAGACAATATTCAAAAGACTTTCCCTGCTGTAAACCTTATTCGGATTCATTGCAAGAAGCTCCAGAAGATCAAATTCTTTTGCGGTAAGATTCAGTTCCCTGTCCCCGGAAAAAACTCTCCGGCTTTCACAGTCGATCTTCAGATCTCCCTTTACCACAACTTTACCGCTCGCGCTCATCCCATCTTTTTTAGCGACCCTGCGCATGATTGCCTTCATTCTGGCCTTAACCTCAAGAATGTTGAACGGCTTTGTGATGTAATCATCTGCGCCATATTCCAACCCGAGGATCTTGTCCATATCCTCGCCCTTCGCAGTGAGCATGATGACCGGTACATCTGAGAAATCACGGATCTGTCTGCATACTTCAAATCCATCGTATTTTGGAAGCATGACATCCAGAAGAATCATATCATACTCTTTTCTTTTTACCATCTCAAGTGCTTCCTCACCGTCGTATGCGCAGTCAACTTCCATATCATCCTGTTCCAGGCTGAATCTCAGTCCTTTCACGATCAGCTTTTCATCATCTACTACCAATACTTTTCTGCCCATCTTGCGCACTCCTCTACTCTACCGTTATCTGCTCCCGGATCTTCTGAAAGATTCCTTCCTTGATCCCGTCCACTTTCTTCAGATCCTCTATCTTCCTGAATCCACCGTTTGTCTCTCTATAAGCAATAATTGCTTCCGCGCGGGACTCGCCAATCCCGCTTAAGCTTAAAAGTTCAGCCTTTGTCGCGGTGTTCAGGTTTATTATTCCTGTGTCTTTTCCCATCCCGGCATCTGCCATATCCGATGGTGAATCTTCTTCTTTCAAAGTCTGTTCTTCTTCTCTGGATGGCACATAAATCCTTTGTCCATCTGTCAGATGTGCTGCCTGATTCAGATAAACCTGTCCTGCTGCCTCCGTCAGACCTCCCGCTGCTTCTATGGCATGCGTGATGCGGTCTCCTTCCTGCAGTTCATATACACCGGGTGATGCCACCTCGCCACATACATACACCCAGATCGAACCTTCTTTTTCTTCACCACCCGGATCTGCTTTTTCCTTATCCGGCTTTTCTTCGGCAGCCTTTGATTCTGCCTCGTTTTTCTTATCCCCGGCATCCGCTTCTGCAGCAGCCACACTGGTAAAGGTCTCTTCTTTTTCATGGCATGCTGACAGCATACAGCTGATTCCAAGGAAAATTCCACATATTTGATATAAAATCTGTCTTCTTTTCCGCATACATACTCCTTTTCCGCAGAGCATGTCCCCTCGTACTTCCAAGACATGATTATTGTAACGAATTTTTTTCCAAAAGACAACCTATTTCCACTGAAAAATTGTCGTGCCGATCAGAGCGATCCCCATACCGATCACTTTTCTCCAGGAAAATGGCTCTTTTTCCACACCAAATAATCCCACCAGTTCAATCAGATACGCTACAATAAGCTGAGACATAACGATCAGAAGTGCCGCCTTTGCAGGCCCGAGCTGCGCCATACTTTTGATCACGGTCCAAGTGATCCCTGCTCCGATCACACCGCCAAGCAGCATATATTTAGGCTGCACCTCTCCTATCGTGGCAATACTGTCCCTTCCCATGATCAGCCACATTACCAGGCAGATGGCAAATGCACTAAGCTGCACCCAGGCATTACTCACCCACATTCCTGTCGTCTTTGTTACCTGTGTGTTAAATACCCCCTGCACACTCATCAGCGCTCCCGACAGCAGGGCAATAAAAAATCCGGTCATCTTTCATACCTCCTTTTCTTCTGAAAGTATATCCGATGACCGGCTCTTTTATTCTCTTATTTTTATCAGGCACCGACTTTATGCAAGTGCTTTTTTCAGGATCTCTACCATCTCATCTACCTGTTCTTTACCGATAACAAGCGGTGGGATCATTCGGATCACATCTGTTCCAGCTCCGATGATCAGAAGTCCTTCTTCCAACGCTTTGGCTGTCACTTCACCCAGCGGCTTGGTGATCTGAAGTCCCTGGATCAATCCTCTTCCCTTTACTTTAACGGCTGCATCGCAGGTATCCACGATTTCCTGCAGTTTCTGTGTCAGATATGGTGCGATTTCATTGACATGATCGAGCATATGCTCTTTTTCAAAGATCTCAATAGTCTTGCTGACCGCTGCACAGCAAAGTGGGTTTCCACCATATGTAGTTCCGTGATCTCCCGGTACCAGCGAATTATCTGCAACTTCTTTTGTCATCGCAAATGCGCCGACCGGAACACCGCTTCCGATTGCTTTCGCCATTGTCATGATATCCGGTGTGATTCCCATCTGCTGCCATGCAAACCATGCACCGCTTCTTCCCATACCACACTGTACTTCATCGCAGATCATCAGGATTCCGTTCTCATCACAGATCTTACGGATTCCCTGCATAAATTCTTTTGTCGCTGCGTTGATTCCGCCTTCACCCTGGATTGTTTCCAGAATGATCGCGCAGGTCTTATCATTTACCAGTGCTTTTACACTGTCAAGATCATTGTAGATTGCAAAATGTACACCAGGCATAACCGGTTCAAATGGCTCTCTGTATTCTTTGTGTCCGGTAAGTGCTACCGCACCCATACTTCTGCCGTGGAATGAATTCTCCATTGCAATAAATTCATAACGTCCGGTTTTTTTTGTGTACGCATATTTTCTTGCAGTTTTGATCGCACCTTCGATTGCTTCTCCACCACTGTTTGTGAAGAATACCTTGTACATACCGGTGATCTTTTTCAGATCTTCTCCTGCTTTACCGCAGGTTGTATTATAATACAGGTTTGATGTATGGATCATCTTGTCAATCTGAGCCTTTAATGCATCATTAAATTCCTTGTTGTTATATCCCAGAGAAGATACTGCATATCCTGCTGAAAAATCCAGATATTTCTTTCCTTCCGGATCATAGAGGTATGCGCCGTCTCCATGGTCCAATACAACCGGATAACGGTTATAAGTTTTTAAAATCGCGTCGTCCTCTTCCTGCATATACTGATTTGCCATAAGAATTACCTTCTTTCTTTGTCTTCCCTTTAATCTTCTTCACCGTTTCTTAAAATTGCAGTTCCGATACCTTTCTTCGTGAAAATCTCAAGAAGCAGGCAGTGCGGAATTCTTCCATCCAGAATATGGACTCTGGACACTCCGTTTTCAATCGCTCCTACACAGTTCTGCAGTTTCGGGATCATTCCTCCGGAAATTGCTCCGCTTTCGATCAGTTCATTCGCCTGATCTACAGTAAGAGCTGTGATCAGAGAAGATTTATCCTCGTAGTCTCTGTATACCCCTTCAATATCAGAGAGGAACGCAAGCTTCTCAGCATGAACCGCTTTTGCGATCGAATAAGCTGCATCATCCGCATTGATATTATAAGTGTTGTAATCATCATCGATTCCAACCGGGCATACGATCGGGAGAAAATCTTTATCCAGAAGATCCAGAAGAACCTCTGCATTGACCTTCTTGATATCTCCTACAAATCCAACGTCCTGTCCTGTCATTGAAAGCTTTTTATCAACTCTTAAAAGTCCGCCGTCTTTTCCACTGACACCGATAGCACGGACACCAAGTTCTTCGACCATACGAACCAGATTTTTATTAACCTTGTTCAGTACCATCTCTGCAATTTCCATGGTCTCTGCGTCCGTCACACGAAGTCCGTCGATGAATTTCGGCTCCATTCCGGCTTTACTTACCCATTTACTGATCTCTTTTCCACCGCCATGAACGATGATCGGTTTGAATCCAACCAATTTCAAGAATGTAACATCCTTGATGACATTTTTCTGGAGTTCTTCGTCCAGCATTGCACTTCCACCGTATTTTACAACGATGATCTTACGGTTGAAACGCTGAATATAAGTAAGCGCCTCAATCAGAACTTCTGCTTTGTCCAGATACTGCTGCATATCCTGATCCATTTTGCTTACCTCCTAGCTTCTGTAATCTGCATTGATGTCAATATATCCGTGAGTCAGGTCACATCCCCATGCGGTTGCGCTTTCGCTTCCCATCTTCACATCAGCAACTGCTTTTACTTCTTCCTGTGAGAGGATCTCCGTTGCTTTTTCTTCACTGTAATCTACCGCTGTACCATTTTCGATAATCTGGATCTTTCCTGCCTTGCTCTCGAAGAACAGATCCACCTTTTCCGGGTCAAACTGTGCTCCGGAATATCCCATTGCACAGAGGATTCTTCCCCAGTTTGCATCATGTCCTGCAATTGCTGCCTTGGTAAGATTTGAGCATACGATTGATTTTGCAAGTGTCTTTGCAGTCTCTTTTGTATCTGCACCAACTACAGTTACTTCAAATAAAGCAGTTGCTCCTTCTCCGTCCCCTGCGATCTTCTTTGCAAGGTATTCGTTGATCTCATGCAATGCTTCCGCAAAGGTTTTATAGCTTTCACTGTCTACCGTGATCACTTCATTTTCAGCCATTCCGTTTGCAAGAAGAACTACAGAATCATTTGTAGAAGTATCTCCGTCTACGGAAATCATATTGTATGTATCATTGACATCATCACTGAGGGCTTTCTGCAGTGCCTCTTTTGTGATTGCTGCATCTGTTGTGATAAAGCTGAGCATGGTGCACATATTCGGATGGATCATACCAGATCCTTTTGCCATACCACCGATGGTAACGGTCTTTCCGGCAACCTCGATCTCTACTGCGATCTGTTTTTCACAGGTATCAGTCGTCATGATTGCTTTTGCTGCCTCAGTTCCGTTTGCCAGTGTATCATTTTTCTTTTCAGCAAGAGCCTTTACCCCTGCCACGATGCGATCAATTGGAAGCTGCTTTCCGATGACACCGGTCGATCCGATCAGTACACCGTCTGCATTAATTCCAAGAGCTTCTGCTGCCGCATCTGCTGTGTCCTTGCAGTAGCCAAATCCTTCCGCACCGGTACATGCATTGGCAATTCCGGAATTGACGATCACAGCCTGTGCTTTCGCACCGCTCTTTACAACCTGCTGATCCCATTTTACGCATGCTGCCTTTACAACGTTTGTAGTAAATGTTCCTGCACATTCACATGGAACCTGGCTGTAGATCATTGCCATGTCGGTTCTGTCCTGATATTTGATCTTTGCTGCTGTTGATGCTGCCTCAAATCCTTTTGCTGCGGTCACACCGCCTTCGATAATCTTCATCGTATATAGCCTCCTTTAGCCCTCTTCGATAAATGCTGTAATATTTTCCTCATTTAAAACAAACTCATAGTAGTTGACATCCGGTCTCTTGGTCCATCCGATCGTATTCCAGAACGTATTGCCGATATCATTCTTGGTAAATGCGATCAGTGTGATCTTGTTGATATGTTCCTCTTTCAGAGCTGACATTGCATAGGCAACCATGCTCTTTCCGATCCCATGACAGCGGTACGCCGGATCTACACATACATGATAAAAACATCCGGTTCTTCCGTCGTGTCCGCAGAGGATTCCTCCTACTACTTTTCCGTCTATTTCGGCGATCACACTGGTTGTCGGATTCCTTTTCAGGAATCGTTCCACGCCTTCTTTTGAATCATCTATGCTCCGGATTCCAAATCCTTTGATTCGCATCCAAAGTGCATGAAGCTGGTCATAATCTTCTACTGTCATCGCACGAATAATTGTTGTCATATATTTTCCATTCCTTTTCTTTTTCTGCCGTGTTCTACGGGAACATCGGAACCAGATCAAGACCTTCACTTTCCGGAAGTCCGAAGATCAGGTTCATGTTCTGTACAGCCTGTCCTGCTGCACCTTTTACCAGGTTGTCGATCGCACCCATCATAATGATACGGTTTGTTCTCGGATCGATCTTAAATCCGATATCGACATAATTACTTCCTTCTACCCATTTTGTTTCCGGGTAAACATCTTTCTCCAGAACGCGGACAAATTTTTCATTTGCATAATATTTATCGTAAACTGCTTTTACTTCTTCCCAGGTAACATCCTTTGTAAGCTTCGCGTACTCTGTTGCCAGGATTCCTCTGTTCATCGGAACCAGATGCGGTGTAAAGTTGATCACAACCTCTTTGCCGCTCGCATATCCAAGCTGTTCCTCGATCTCCGGTGTGTGTCTGTGTGTTGCCACACCGTATGCTTTCATATTCTCATTGACTTCACAGTACAGGTTCGGAACCTTTGCACCTCTTCCTGCTCCGGATGTTCCGGACTTGGCATCAATGATCAGCGTATCCATATCGATCAGTCCTTCTTTTGCCAGCGGATAAGCAGTCAGGATGGAGCATGTTGTATAGCATCCAGGATTGGCGATCAGTCTTGCGCCTTTTATATCTTCTCTGTTCACTTCACACAGTCCGTAAACTGCTTCTTCGATAAACTGCGGGCTCTTGTGCTCAATACCGTACCATTTTTCGTAAGTCTTGACATCTTTGATACGGAAATCTGCGCTCAGGTCGATGATCTTAACCTTTGATAAGATTTCTTCATTAACTAATGATGCGCACAGTCCCTGTGGAGTTGCTGTGAAAATCACATCTACCTGATCTGCAAGTTGTTCCATATTATCATCTAAACATACCGCATCTACGATCTGAAACATATTGCGGTATACATCTGCATATTTCTTATCGATATAGCTTCTTGAGCCAAACCATTTAATTTCTACGTCTTTATGTCCTGTTAAAATGCGAACCAGTTCTCCTCCGGCGTAACCGGTAGAACCGATGATTCCTGCTTTAATCATGTAAACCATCCTTTCGTAAATGCCGTATTTGTGTATAGATAGGCATAATCATAAATACTATAAACCCATTAATCCCTATTGTAAAGGGGTTCGCGGGAATTGGGGGAATGTTTTTTTGATTGGTGCGGGGACGCTCCTGCGCGAAATATGTTTGCACGCAACCGCGCTTGCGCTTGCCATGCATGCCTAAAGAAATATCCAGTGGATATTTCTTCGGCGCGTCTCAAACGCAGCGGTACTAGGCTCGGCTTTGCTTACGCTCGCCTTGCCAAGTGCCGGCGTTTTCGAGGGGTTGCTTAGCAAAGATATTTCGCGCAGGAGCTGTGCACTGACGAATGGGAACATTCTCCAATTGGGTGGGGCTGATGCTTGTCGACTCATTGTGGTGCAACGGGCGGGCGAGGCGGCGTCAAACTTCCTGCCTCATGCTTGACAGCATGAGGATTGGAAGTTTGACACCTGTCTCCCTTGGGAATGAAAGAATTCCATGTGATTTCAGCCGAGTTTTGGTTCAGCCTATCTTAAAAAACAATTATTATTCTATCTATTTTATTTTCCGATTGGTTTAGTATACATGGTTTTATTTGGTAAAGCAAGTGGTTTTTTGATTTTTATGCATGTTTCTGTGTATTTTTATGTATAATTTCTTATTTTTATGCATTTATATTTATTTTTATGCATTGTTATGCATTTTTATTATTATAAGATACATTAGGTCTGTATTCTTTTTATTGACTATTTTAGGAAAATTCAGTTAGTATTAAGGAAGTGATTGTAAAGGAGTTGTTATTTTATGGAACGGGATCTTACTTCGGGGAGTGTTTTTCGGAATGTGATTTATTTTTCGCTGCCTTATTTTTTATCTTATTTTTTGCAGACGCTTTATGGGATGGCGGATCTTTTTATTGTTGGGCAGTTTGATGGGGTTGCCAGTACAACAGCGGTTTCGATTGGGAGCCAGGTGATGCATATGTTGACGGTGATGATCGTGGGGCTTGCGATGGGGGCTACGGTTTCAATCGGGCAGTCTATTGGAGCAGGCGATAAGAAAAGGGCTTCTGTGTTTGTGGGAAATACGGTGACTTTGTTTATGGGGATTTCTCTGGTGCTGGCAGTTTTGCTTCTGTTTTTTGTAAAGCCAATTGTTTCGGTGATGTCTACGCCTGCGGAGGCTGTTTCCGGGACAGCAGCTTATCTGACGATCTGTTTTCTCGGGATTCCTTTTATTACGGCGTATAATGTGATCAGTTCGATTTTCCGCGGACTCGGGGATTCTAAAAGTCCGATGTATTTCATCGCAGTTGCATGTGCGGTGAATATTATACTGGATTATCTGTTTATCGGATTTTTCCATCTGGGAGCTTCCGGTGCTGCGCTTGGCACAACACTTTCCCAAGCGTGCAGTGTTCTGTTTGCACTGATTGCCATTAAACGTAAGCAGACCGGACTTTCTCTTTCCGGAGACTGTTTCCGCCCACAGAAAAAACCGCTTGGCAAAATTCTGAATATTGGGATTCCGGTAGCGCTTCAGGACGGATTTATTCAGATTGCTTTCATTGTTATTACGATCATTGCCAACCGGCGCGGACTGAACGCAGCCGCTGCTGTCGGCATTGTGGAAAAAATCATCAGCTTTCTGTTTCTGGTTCCGTCTTCCATGCTTTCGACTGTTTCTGCACTCGCAGCTCAGAATATCGGTGCCGGAAAGTATGACCGTGCAAAGCAGACGCTTCGCTATGCCATGATGATCGCCATTGGATTTGGTCTGGTCGTCTCTATATTGATCCAGTTTATCGCAGCTCCGGTTGTCGGACTTTTCACTGCAGACGCAGCCGTTATTCTTCTCGGCGCGCAGTACATTCGCGGATATATCTGGGATTGTATTTTTGCCGGCGTTCATTTCAGTTTCAGCGGATACTTCTGTGCATGCGGAAAATCTGGAATTTCATTTTTACATAACCTGATCGCTATTTTGTGCGTGCGTATTCCGGGTGTTTATCTGACTTCAAAAATTTTCCCGCATACACTGTTTCCAATGGGACTCGCAACCGCTACCGGCTCCTTATTGTCTGTGATCATCTGCATCATTGCTTACCGATGGTTATGTGAAAAATCCGGAAAATAGAATACAGGATCGGACTCTTACGGATTTCTCCAGATCATCAAAAATGGTGACTCACTACGAGCCACCATTTTGATGATCACTTATCTGATATGCGCTTCTTCATGTGCAAGCAGCCATTCTTTCTTTTCAAGTCCACCGGCATATCCGGTCAGGCTTCCGTCGCTTCCGATGACCCGGTGACAAGGAATAATCACAGAGATCGGATTATGTCCGACCGCACCTCCGACTGCCTGCGGCGAGATACTTTTCGCGCCCCGTTTTACTGCAAGGATCTTTGCAATCTTTCCATAAGTAATGGTACATCCATATGGGATTTTTGCGATAATCTTCCATACTTCTTTTCGGAAATCACTTCCTGCAGGTGCAAGAGGAAGTTCTTCCGGATCCGGATCCTGCCCTGCAAAATACCGATCCAGCCAGTACTCTGCCTGATCCAGTACCGGCAAGTCTTTCTTCTCCTCAAAATCTTCTATAATCTTGTCCATATAGTATTTCTGTCCTTCAAACCATGCACCAACAAGTACATCCTCCCGTGCTCCAAGCGTAATTTTCCCAATCGGCGAATCATAGTAGCTTACATACAGCATTTTTCATTCTTCCCCTTTTTCATCCGTCCTGATACCTATGTTTTTGAGGATTGCGAGAGTGCAAAGCACGTAGCAATCTGGTATCAAAGGGGTCAAAATACCTTTGGACCCCAACATCTTAAAAATAAAAACAAAATTCCTTAACTTTTGTACCATTCAAATTATAAAATGGAGATTTTTTCCTGTCAATCTTCTTATCCGCGAATTTGTCCATTTCCAAAGATCACATACTTTTTCGTGGTAAGGGCTTCCTGCCCCATCGGTCCGCGGGCATGAAGCTTCTGGGTACTGATTCCGATTTCCGCCCCGAATCCAAATTCGTTTCCGTCAGTAAATCTGGTTGACGCATTGACATACACTGCCGCCGCATCTACCCTCTCCTGAAAATACAGTGCATTTGCATAATCCTTCGTGATAATCGTCTCGGAATGTCCGGTGTTCCATTTGTTGATGTGCCGGACGGCATCACAGATAGCTGGAACAATTTTTACAGAAATAATCGCATCCAGATATTCCTGTCCCCAGTCGCTTTCCTGTGCCCAAGCGATCCGCTCATCAATCTGCCTTGTCGCTTCGTCTCCCCGGATCTCTACCCCTTTTGCCGAAAGCCGGTCACAGATCACCGGAAGCGCCTCCTCTGCAATTTTCTCATGAATCACTAAGGATTCACATGCATTGCATACACCAAGTCTCTGCGTCTTTGCATTCTCGATAATCTCCGCTGCCATCTGGACATCAGCAAATTCATCCACATAAATATGGCAGTTCCCCGTCCCAGTCTCAATCACCGGAACCGTACTGTTCTCCACCACAGATGCAATCAGTGAAGCACCTCCTCTTGGGATCAGTACATCCAGATAGTCCTTCATCCGCATCATTTCCATAGCCGACTCCCGGCTGGTATCTTCAACCAGAATCAGCGCATCCGGTTCCATTCCCTTTTTCGCAAGTGCCCCACGGATTACCTCTGCTATAGCCCTGCAGGAATTTGCTGCTGCACTTCCTCCTTTTAAAACGGCGACATTTCCGGTCTTAAAGCAGAGTCCAAAGGCATCTGCAGTCACATTCGGACGGGCTTCATAAATGATTCCAACAACACCAAGCGGAACTCGTTTTTCTCCGATCTGCAGTCCGTTTGGCCTTGTTTTCATGGAAATGATCTCTCCCAAAATATCCGGAAGTGCTGCAATCTCCCTAAGTCCTTCTGCCATTTTCCGGATTCTGTTTTCATTTAGAAGAAGCCGGTCGATCAGTGGCTCTGTCATCTTATTTTTTCTTGCAAGCATAATATCCTTTTGGTTTTCTTCTATTATATATGCCTGTTGTGCCACCAGCGCATCTGCCGCCAGGATGAGCCCTTCCTGTCTTTGAATTGCATTTAAAAATGCGACCGTTTCTTTTGCACTGACTGCACGCTTTCCAAGCTTTTCCATATAGATTTTTTTCTCTGTTCTCTGTTCCATCTCATTCACCTCTACTTTCCCACAGCCATCCGATACTGTATATTTCTTTTCAGTCTCCGCTCCATCCTGTACGCATCTCTTTCCGGTCCAAGCTCATTTTCCCCGTCATAGCGGTGATTCTTTGCAAGAAACAGCGTACCGACTTTCTTTCCTGCCATAATATCATTAATTGCATAAATATTATCGCCATTTGCGATCACCATATCTGCTCCCGCTTCTGTTGCAATCTTGGCTGCCTCGATCTTTGTCGCCATGCCACCGGTTCCGACTGCGCTTCCGGCTCCTTTTCCCATCTTCTCCAGTTCTTCATCAATCCGGTTCACAGTATGCACAAATCTTGCTGCCGGATTGGTTCTTGGATCATCCGTATAAAGTCCCTCGATATCTGACATCATGATCAAAAGATCCGCCTCCACCAACGCCGCCACATCCGCAGACATAGTATCATTATCGCCAAAATTTCCATAGCTGTCCTCATCCACGGAAATAGCATCATTTGCATTGACGATTGGAACCACATTCATTGCCAGAAGTTCTTCAAATGTTTCTCTCGCATGGATACGGCATGTCTTGCTGTAGACAGATTCTTTCGTCAGCAGCACTTGTGCGGTGAGCTGACTGTATTCCGCAAAAAATTTCTCATAGATCATCATCAGGCGCCCCTGCCCTACTGCTGCACATGCCTGTTTGACAGAACCAGCCGGCTTCTCAATGATTCCAAGGACATTTTTTCCGATACCGACTGCACCGGAAGATACTACGATTATCTCTTTTCCGCGGTTTCTGAGATTGAACAGTACACGGACAAATTTCTCCAGTTTTTCCAGATTGATGTTACCGGTTTTTGCATAGGTGACAGTGGAGGTTCCCACTTTGATGACGATTCGTTTCTTTTCCTTTAGAGTGGCTCTTAATTCCATTTCGTTTTTCCTCTTTTCAATTCATATTCTTAGTAGGTATAAATAAAAGAAGCAGAAAAAGAGTATGCGGCGATACCTTTTTCTGCTTCTTTTTTCACTATCGAATCATAATACTTCAATGACTGAACAAAACCTATCACTTTTTCATTCCATCCGAAATGAACATTTTGAGCTGTATATATTGGATACACGCATTCCCTGATCTGCAATATTGAATTTTCTGTTCTGTGCCCTTGAAGGACACGGTCGATGCGGGAATGTAGAAATGAAAAATACACTGCCTTCTGCCGGCAATGTCAGAACGAAATCAAATATGTTATTCTTATTCATTTTATGCATATCACTCATCTCGCCGGTTCCTTTCTTCCTTTAGCGTGTTACCTTGTTACTTTTTGTTATATTTTACGGATTTTTGTGCAAATGTCAAGTATTTTCCTGATTTATCTTTATATTTTCTGTTTAATCTTCTTCTATCCTTCTTTTTTCTTATTACTCTCTTTCCTTTTTTATACATAATCATGCATATTTTATGTATATTTTTACTTTTATTTGCATAAAAATAACATTTTTAAAAGTTTTTTCATTTTATTATTGCATAAATATAAAAAATGGTGTATAGTGGGTTGTGAATTGAAGACGAAAGAAAATTTTTAGGAGGTTTATATACAATGAAAGAAAAAGTAGTTCTTGCATATTCTGGTGGTCTTGATACTACCACACTGATCCCTTGGTTAAAGGAGACATTTGATTATGAAGTAATCTGCTGCTGTATCGACTGCGGACAGGGCGAAGAGCTGGATGGTCTTGATGAAAGAGCAAAACTCGCAGGTGCTTCTAAATTATACATCGAAGATATCACTGATGATTTCTGTGACAACTATATTATGCCATGTGTACAGGCAAATGCTGTTTACGAAAATGCATACCTTCTCGGAACTTCTATGGCTCGTCCGGCAATCTCCAAGAGACTTGTTGAAGTAGCAAGAAAAGAAGGTGCTACTGCTATCTGCCACGGTGCTACCGGAAAAGGAAATGACCAGATCCGTTTCGAGCTTTCTATCATGGCTCTTGCCCCGGATCTTAAGATCATCGCTCCTTGGAGAATGACAGATCTGTGGACACTTCAGTCACGTGACGATGAGATTGCTTACTGTAAAGCTCACGGAATCGATCTTCCGTTTGACGCAAGCCACAGCTATAGCCGTGACCGTAACTTATGGCACATCAGCCACGAAGGACTGGAACTTGAAGATCCATCCTGCGAACCAAATTACGCTGATCTTCTTGTTCTTGGAAATACACCGGAAAATGCACCGGATGAAGATGAATATGTAACTATGACATTTGAAGAAGGTGTTCCGAAGACAATCAACGGCGAAGCCATGAAAGTTTCTGATATCATCCGCAAACTCAACGAACTTGGCGGCAAGCATGGTATCGGTATCGTTGATATCGTTGAGAACCGTGTTGTTGGTATGAAATCCCGTGGTGTTTATGAAACTCCTGGTGGAACAATCCTGATGGAAGCTCACAAACAGCTTGAAGAACTGGTTATCGACCGTGCTACCATGGAAGTTAAGAAAGATCTTGGCAATAAACTCGCTCAGGTTGTATACGAAGGAAAATGGTTCACACCACTTTGTGAAGCTCTTCGTGCTTTCGTAAAATCTACCCAGAAATATGTTACAGGTGAAGTTAAATTCAGACTTTACAAAGGAAATATCATTAAAGCCGGAACTACTTCTCCATACTCACTTTACAATGAATCTCTGGCAAGCTTCACAACCGGTGATATGTACGATCATCATGATGCAAGCGGATTCATCACTCTGTTCGGACTTCCGCTGAAGGTTCGTGCGATGAAGAATCTTGAGGTAAACAATAAATAATTGTATATCCCAATACTGACAGATTTAAAGGACGTTGATATGAAATTATCAGCGTCCTTTTTCTGAACAAGCCAACGCTTAAAAGGTTCCGCTTTTGGCGAGGGTCTACATGAAATGTAAGTTTCACTCCAACAGACTCGTCAGGCATAAAATGTCATTTTTATAATTATGCTATAGTAGTTATCAGCCATTTATGATTCATATAAAGGCATATCCACCCTGTATTCTCTATCAATCCCCATACAGATCTGCTCAAATATCTGATTTGGCAGATATACACCTTACTTTCCGCTTTCAGGCAGCTCTCCCAGTGATAGTTTCCCCGGCACAACGCAGTTCCAAGACCGGGAGACGCGCGCAAAGTGAGATCATATTTCAGGCGATACTTCCCTGGTTTTATTTCGGGAAGTTCCTTACAAAATTGCAGATCTGGCATGAATTTCATTCCCATTTCTTCTGCTTTCTATCATTATATGATACCACAGGCATAGTCGTTCTTATTCTGTCAGTTCTTGCTCTTTAATCTTCAACCAGTCCTCTTTCCACTACATTTTCCACGGCATCCATCTGTTCCAGGATTTCTTCACGGCGTTCATCCAAAAGTAAACCTTTGTTGTATTTGTAATACATCGCACAGTCATTTTCCCGCAGGAACGCAATGCTGTACACATTACTGTTGAGTTCCGTGACAAATACTGCCATTTCCTGGCTCTCGCCGAAAGCAGATTCCAGGAATTCAAAGCAGTGATTCAGCGTTTCCAGTGTCTTATCTGCCATTTGCTCTCTCTGTTCTTCTTCGCTGTCAAATGTGGCCTTTACAGACTCAAATTCCGGAGCTTTCTGGTATTCTTCCAGTTTGCATAAAATACGCTCCATACGGTGCATTTCCGCTTTTGTAAGCTGTCCGGCGGCCTTCTTCTGTTCAACTTCCCGCCTAAGAGACTGAATTTTCGCAGCAAGTACCTCTCCCGGAACTGCACCTTCCTTTTGCAATTCCTCTTTATAAGCACACAGCTGAGCAAACAGTCCCTCCACAAATTTTTCCATCTCATATTCTTCTTTAAAAAGATCTGCCATCTTTCCGACCAGAAGATTTACCACACTCAGCCGCTCATCAAACGACGCAAATTTCAAACGTTCTAAGGTATCTTTTTCATAATGTCCTGCAAGGATCCGCTCCAGTCCATACTCCTTCTGATACTTTCGATAAAGCTCCAGATAATTTGCAAAATCCTTCGCTGTCTTCCAGTGCTGGAGGTACTGATGCACAACCTCACGATCCACCTCTTTACCAAGCTTTTCATAAACCTGGATCAACCTTGACAGGTCTTCCCATCCTCTGGCTGTGACAAACATTTTTCCATCTACTGTATTTTCCATACGATAGAAATTCTCTTTTCGAAGCTCCAGATAAGAAAGCACTGCAGAATGGATTCCAACCTGATACGCATATTCCTTCCAGACATCAAAATCAGCTTCCACATCGATCCGCTTGATCCGGTCCAGTGTCACCACATCAAATTCCCGCACCGACTTATTATATTCCGGCGGATTCCCTGCCGCCACAATGATCCATCCCTCCGGCACACTCTGATTACCAAACATCTTGCACTGTAAAAACTGCAGCATAGTCGGCGCCAACGTCTCTGAAACACAGTTGATCTCATCGATAAACAGGATTCCCTCTTTCATGCCGCTCTGCTCTATCTTTTCATATACAGCAGCAATGATCTCACTCATCGTATACTCGGTTACCGAATACTCTTTTCCACCGTAGATCTTTGTCTGAATAAACGGAAGCCCGATCGCACTCTGTCTGGTATGGTGTGTGATCGTATACGCAACCAGTCCGATCTCACATTCCCTTGAAATCTGCTCCATGATCTGTGTTTTTCCAATTCCCGGAGGTCCCATCAAAAGGATCGGTCTCTGATGGATTGCCGGAATCTGATATTCTCCATATTCATCCTTCATCAGGTATGCCTGCACCGCATCCTTGATTTCCTGTTTTGCACGTTTAATATTCATCTATTTCTCACTCCTCTCAAATCTTCTTCATCCAGAACCAGTTTCATCGCCCACGGCGGAACTTCCTGTTCTTCTGCCCCGTCATCCATAAATACAAACGCGGTCTGATACAGAGGCATTTTCTGCGGATAAATCCCCTGTCCATCGGTAAAATAGATCACACCCTTCAGTTCAGTGAACCGGTGCGTCGCGATCAGCTCATCAATATAGGCAAACGCCGGCCTGAAATCCGTTCCACCTTCCCCGGCAAGATCCAGCTTTTCCATATATTCCTGTAATTCTTCTTTACAGGTAATCTTCCTGTCTGACTGCACCTGGTCATCACATTGTATAATGTGGATATTGACTCTCTGAAAAAAGCTCCCTGCTTCACTTAAAATGCCATAGGTCTCCTCCAGGAATTTTTTTACCAGATCTCCTGAACAGGACATGGAAGTATCAATCACGATTGCAAAATCCTCCACTTTTTTCACTTCTTTCCATTCCTGTGGCTCGATCAGAGGCATATTTCCATAAAGGCGCAGTCCATAACTGTAAAATACATAATCAAAGCTGTCATCATCCACGGTAACCTCTTCCTTCAGCACAGCAAATTTGCGCAAAAAGCTGCGGTAGTCATATCGCTGTCGGTTCTCAACCCGGACCTGATCCAGAAAATGCCCGGTATTTGATGCTGCTTCTTTCGAAAAAGTTTCCATATCGGTCTGCATTTTCTCGCTGATATCCTGCCACCTCTGGTTCATTTCGCTTTGTTTTTCATCATCTTCATCTTTTGCCCAGTACTTGTGATCATCCACGGTAAATTCCCGGGCCATGCGCTCCATCTCTCTGTCCGAAAGCTTCCATCTTACCAGTACTCCATAAATTTTTTCCGCTGTAAATACCTTGATTTCCTCTTTCAGATCCCGGTAGGTTCTCTGTCTGATCCAGGACTGGCTTTTTCGTATATTCTGGAGGTTCCAGTCGTCAATCACAGATTCTACCGCAATATCCGCCGCCAGGTTCCATACAAGCTCTTCCCGTCCATTTCTGCGAAATACATGTCGGAAAATGCAGTGCAGAACCAGATGTAGATAGGCGCGGTTTACCTCGATCCGGTTCTGCCTGTACTCACCTCCCAGCATCTGCCCGTTAAAATACATTGTCTCTCCGTCTGTAGCAAGAAGGTCTACTGAAAAATCCTGTACATAATAAAACGCCGAAAGCGCCACATCCATAAATCTCATCTTCATATACAGTTCGTTCCTCGTCAGAACCAGTATTTTATGTCCGATTTCTTCCAGACCCTGTTCTAATGACATTTCTTCCAATCTTTCCACCTTCTTTTACAATACAAACTTTTTCTTCTTTTTTGGAAAACTACGGTAACGTTCGTCCATCAAAATAGCTGAAATCTCGGTCTGTCCTGCATCTGCCGCATAAGTAATCGTTTTTCCCAACGCTTGTTCATCAAAATAATGCTCTCTGCAGCAAAAAAGCAGAACCTCCTGCGGATCTCCGGCGGCGATTTCGCGTCTTTCTTTCACCGCATGGATACAGCTTTCTCCAATTTCTTCCATATGCGCCTTTACATAATTTTCATAGCGCAGCTTTGCCGCATCTTCCAGCTTCCACGGATATCGCAGACGCGTCAGAGCCACACTGAAAATTGCCTCTTCCGAATCTCTTGCTTCAGAAAGTGCAAACAGCCGGTCGTATTTTCCATAATCCAGTTCCCGCCGGTAAAAGCACTCTCTGTACTCTCCACCGGAACCATAATAATGCGTCTCCACGATCCGCGCCGGCGTATTTTCCACCGCATCTGCGTAATATTCCGGAAACAGGATCTTCGTCTCCGTTCCCTGATAACGCAGTGTTGCAATGATCTGATACCGGATCTCCGTCAGAATTTCCTTAAGACAGGACTTATTTCCATCCATAAAATCAATCTCCACCTTCTCCAGACGGCATCCGGTAAATACCCCGCTCCCCATCCGCACAATTGCATCTGTCCCATGGAAAAGTTTCAGATTCATACATCCATAAAACGCATAATTTCCAATTGACTGTACGGTAGACGGAAGATGGATTTCCCTTACCATTCCACCACAGCAGAGTTCTTCCGGCTGCGCAAAACGATCATCTTCTTCATCTGTCTCTGTCTGATAAACAGATGCATTTTTCTCTTCTTCATCTTTATGCAGTGAAAATGTATATGGAGCAATGCGGATGACAGGGATTCCCTCTATCTGCTCCGGTACTTTTATGATTCCTGAATCCTGCCAGATCCTGAGAATTTCAAGTCCGTTTTCTATTTTCTGATATTGTATCTTCATAAATTTCACTCCTGAAATTGATTCTGTCTGTTCTATCCAATTAAGGATTATAGCAAAAAAAAGCAGATTTTTCCATTATCCACTTCACACAATATATCGAAATCTCACGAAATATATCGTTATGGACAAAATTATTTACATATCTATAGAATTCCTTTATTCTATAGTTAGATAGTCGGTATGAATATTTGAAGGAGGTTCTTATGTATGACGTCAGGCATGTATTAAGAAAAGCCGGTCTTCGTTCCACGTACTCTGGTTATAACTATCTTGCTTCAGCAGTCGCCCTCGTTCTCAAAGATCAGGAATTTTACCTGAAGAACGTAACCTCTAATCTTTACCGCGTTGTCGGTGAGCAGTATGGCGTTTCCAACATGTGTGTTGAAGCCGCCATCCGTACAATGATCAACAGTTATTGGAATCAGAATTCCAATAAAATTTTAAGCCCGCTGCTTGGTTATCCTGTATTTGACAAACCGACCGCATCCGAATTTATTTCGATGCTGGCTGATTATATCCAGGATCATTCCTCTCGTTAATTATTAGATACTGGTAGAACTTATGCATTATCGCATATCAGCATGGTATATACAGAATAACGTTAGTAGGCTGGCATTTAAAAAAGGTGCAGCCTATGAGGTTGCACCTTTTTTTATCAAACCGGATTTTCATAATTGGGGACGTTTTTCCATACGCGCTGTTTTAATTGCCACAACTACTATTTGAATCCGTATCAAACTCCGGATTGATTGCATAAAAGTTCTTACTGTTCAGATTATCCTGAACGATCCTTAAACTTTCTCCAAATCTTTGGTAATGTACAATTTCCCGCTTTCTTAAAAAACGAATCGGATCACATACTTCCGGGTCTTTTACAAGCCTTAAAATGTTATCATACGTCGTCCTGGCTTTCTGTTCTGCGGCCATATCTTCATGTAAATCTGTAATTGGGTCACCCTTGGACTGAAAATAAGTTGCTGTCCACGGTGTTCCACTGGCTGCCTGCGGCCAAAGTGCAAGTGTGTGGTCCACATAATATTTATCAAAACCAGAAGCCTTAATTTCCTCCGGAGATAAATCCTTGGTAAGCTGGTAAACAATGGCACATATCATTTCCATGTGGGCAAGTTCCTCTGTGCCAATATCGGTTAAAATTCCTGTCACTTCTTTGTACGGCATGGTGTACCTCTGTGATAAATAACGCATGGACGCAGCTAATTCTCCATCCGGTCCACCGAACTGACTGATGATTACCTGGGCCATCTTCGGATTGGTCTGGGTAATTTTTACGGGATATTGTAAACGTTTTTCATAATTCCACATAAACTAACACCCTCCTTCCTGCCATGGCCATGGTTCCTGAATCCAGTTCCATCTGTCTGAGCAGGAAGGAACAGCGGTATCTACTGTGAGCGGTCCATAATATTTTGCATATTCTTTCAACAACTGGTTCCTTTTTTTATTATATTCATAAAAAAAGTCCAGTGCTTCCTGATCACGAGGATGAGTGTCCAGATAAAGCTTCACATCATCTACCGCAAAGCTCGCATGACCAATCTGCATCAGGAGATCTTTTCTACAAGGTTTGGAATTTGGCATTTCATTCATGCGTTACATCCTCCTTTCCCCTTAAACGGAAGATCAAGCTCTTCGAATATGGTTCCTCTGTGGAATCCTTTTCCGGCTTCGTAAATGTGTCTCCAACTCTGCCATGGCACATAAGCCATTGCGATCGACATTCCATCCAACGCATCGTCCCGGTCGCTACATCCAGATCGTTCTCGGTAAACAGGTGCTGACATCGATAGATTTCTTCCATCATTGTTCGCCATACATGAATTACTATTACAGCTATTGTTATTATTGCCATATCCACAATTTGCACGTCTCATATATGGATTATTATTTCTGCAATTTTGCATTGTTTTGGCTCCCCTTTCTTATATCTGCAATATTATTGTATGGTAATTTTTTAAAAAGGGTTCTGACTTTTGCATCCGGTATAATCTGATGCCCGTTTCCGTTTCAAACAGGTCGTAACATCAATAATGCCGCCAGACCATTTCTGATCTGACGGCATCTTTCTTTAGTATTTTATGATGTAACCAGATTGCTCCATTGCTATGTAATTCCCGCAATCCTCGAACAACCTCATACTCCCATAAAACGACGTGTTCACATCATTTTATGAATTTTTACCAAGTGTAACCTTGATATCTTTCTCTGTATATTCACCATTCTTATCCGGGATCTGTACGGTAAGCGTTACCTCTTCTCCTGCTTTATAATACTGAAGCTGTTCCTGGAGAGAACTCATACCACTGATGGAACTTCCCTCAAAGCCAGTAATGATCGATCCTTTTGTAAGACCGGCTTTCTCAGATCCGCCACCACTCATAACTTCTTTGACATAAACACCGGTCGGCATATTGTACATCTGTGCACCTTCTTCAGATACATCGTATCCCTTGATTCCAAGATATCCTCTTTCTTCATCTGAAACCTTGCTTCTTGTCTCTTTATTCATCAGATTCTGGATAACATCACTTGCATCAGAAATCGGAATCGCAAATCCCATACCCTCTACTGCCGAGCTGTTGATCTTTGCAGAGTTGATACCGATTACCTCACCATTTGCATTCAGAAGAGCTCCACCACTGTTACCAGGGTTGATTGCTGCATCTGTCTGGATGTATTCTCCGTCAAATCCATCAATTGTTCGTCCGGTTGCACTGACGATACCAGTTGTAACAGACTGTCCATAACCAAGTGCATTACCGATTGCAATAGCAGGTTCTCCAACCTTCAGGGAATCTGAATCTCCAAGTGTTGCAACCTTAATCGCATTCATTGTATCGTCTGAAATCTTATCAAGCGGAACGGCTACGACTGCAAGATCCCTTGCGGAGTCTGTTCCTTTAATCTGCGCTTCCACGCTGTTACCATCATTAAATGTAACAGTAAGTGTATCGCTTCCTTCTACAACATGGTTATTGGTAACAACCAGGAGTTCTGAATCATTCTGGCTGATGATGATACCGGATCCGGCGCTTTCACTCTCCTGCTGGCTGATTCCTCCGAAGAAATTCTGTACTTCCTGTACGCTCATATTGGTAATAGAAACAATTGACGGAAGTGTATTCTCAACAATATCTGATACATCAGAAGTTACTGTACTGGTAGATGTTGTAAGCTTTGCGTTCGATACAGTCTTTGTTGTGCCTACGGTACTCTTTGTATTCTTTCCAAGCAGCTTACCAGTCAGATAACTGGTTCCCTGCATCGTCACACCGCCGACTGCCCCAAATAATACGGCTGCTCCTACAACAAGTGCTACTTTTTTCATGTAACCTTTTTTCGGCTTTGAAGTCTTCGGATCCTTCTGTGGTCCTGCTCCGAATCCCTGCTGATTGCCTGCTCCTCTATTTTCATCTGAATCTGGTCTGTAATAATTGTACTGATTGTCCATCATTCAAGACTCCTTTCTTTTCCTTTTCTATAGTTAAGAGTTTAGCCCATAATTGTGATGAAAGTGTGATAAAATATGAAAAAAAAGATGAACGGCACATTTTTATGTCGTTCATCTCGTTTATTCAACAGGAAATTCCGCTGGAACTTCCTGCATCACTTTATTCAACCGTTACAGATTTCGCCAGATTACGCGGCTTATCTACATCCAGTCCTTTTGCAACAGATACATAATATCCCATCAGCTGCAGCGGAATCACTGCAAGCGATGCCTCAAAATGCTCATCTGTCTTCGGAATGTAAACCACAAAATCAGCAGTATCCTCAATGCTGTAATTGCCATAAGTTGTAAGTCCCATCAGATATGCACCACGACTCTTGCACTCTACCATGTTGCTGATCGTCTTTTCATATAATTCCGGCTGTGTCAGCACACCGATCACAAGCGTTCCATCCTCTATCAGAGAAATGGTTCCGTGCTTGAGTTCTCCCGCTGCATATGCCTCTGAATGAACGTAACTGATCTCTTTCATCTTCAGGCTGCCTTCCATACAGATTGCATAATCAATTCCACGTCCGACAAAAAATGCATCCTTTGCGTTTGCCTGCTTTGCTGCAAACCACTGGATTCTTTCTTTATCTTCAATAATCTTTTCAATCTTCTCCGGGATTGCCTGTAATTCGGCAATATAATTTTCATACTGCTCTTCAGTGATTGTATTTTTTACTTTGGCAAACTGAATTGCAAGGATGTAAGAAGCCATCAGCTGTGTACTATACGCTTTCGTTGTTGCCACAGAGATCTCCGGTCCTGCAAGAGTATAGAATACCTTATCCGCTTCTCTTGCAATAGAAGATCCGACTACATTGACAATTCCAAGTGTACGGATTCCCTGCGCTTTTGTCTCACGGAGCGCTGCAAGACTGTCTGCAGTCTCTCCTGACTGGCTGATAATGATCACCAGACCATTTGGATCCAGAATTGGCTTACGGTAACGGAATTCAGAAGCCAGCTCCACACGAACAGGAATCTTCACCAGATCCTCGATCACATACTGTGCCACCATACCTACATGGTAAGCAGAACCACATGCTACAATGTAAATCTGGCTTGTTCTCCGGATATCCTCTTCCGCTAATCCGATATCAGTCAGATCAATCTTTCCGTCTTTTAATACAGAATTCAGAGTATCCTTAACCGCTCTTGGCTGCTCATGGATCTCTTTCATCATAAAATGCTCATAACCGGCTTTTTCAGCTGCTTCCGCATCCCAGTCAACAGTTTTCATTTTTTTCTGGATCTCTTCTCCGTCCAGATTGTAGAAGGTAATTTCCTCTTTGCTGACCTTTGCCATCTCCAGGTTGCCAATATAGTATACATTTCTTGTATATTTCAAAATAGCCGGCACATCTGATGCAATAAAACTCTCTCCATCTCCTACGCCAAGAATCATCGGACTGTCTTTTCTTGCCACATAAATTTCTTCCGGATAATCCTTGAACATCACAGCAAGCGCATAAGATCCACGAATGCGGACCAGGGAATGGTTGATCGCATCTACCGGTGTTCCTTCATACTTTTTATAATAATAATCGATCAGCTTAACAGCAACCTCTGTATCCGTCTCAGAGTAGAATGTATATCCTTTGCGGAGCAGCTTGTTCTTTAACTCCTGATAGTTTTCAATAATACCGTTGTGTACAGCAACTACATTGCCATCGTCACTCATATGCGGATGCGCATTGTTCTCTGACGGTTCCCCGTGTGTTGCCCATCTGGTGTGACCGATTCCACAGGTTCCCGGAACGGCTGCACCACCATTTGTCTTCTCAAACAGTACTTTCAAACGGCCTTTCGCCTTGATAACTTCTGTCTCTTCTGTTCCATTACGAACAGCAAGTCCTGCTGAATCATATCCACGATACTCCAGCTTTGACAGTCCATCCAGTAAGATCGGAGCCGCCTGCTGCGATCCAACATATCCTACGATTCCACACATTTATCTATATCCTCCAGTCTTTTTTGCGAAAATAAATTTTACTCTTTTCGTTACATTGTAGCAAATATGGGGTTCTTTGTAAAGAATAAGCGGGAATAACAATCGTCATCCCCGCCTTTCTCCTTAATCCTAATCCAGATCAATAAAATCCATTTCGAAAGTATCACCTTTTTTACGCTTTTCTTTCTTGATATTATAATCATCGAACGAATCAAAGTCGTCATCATCAAAATAGTCATCAAACTCATCAACGCTGCGAGTATCATCACTTATTCCTTCGTCATCATAATCATCGTCGAAGTCATCATCATAATAATCATCATCGTCGAAATCATCATCGAAGTCGTCATAATCATCTTCGAAATCATCATCCTGTCTCTTTTTGAACTGTGATTTCTTTTCTGCCTTAACAGGCTGGATCGGTTTTACCGGATTACGTTGCGGCTCATCGTCCAGTTCATATTCATCATACAGATCATCCAACTCTCTGTTGCGGTTATGTAACTTCACAACGGAAACAAGAAGGAAGATTACCAGAAGAATAACGATAACTGCTGCCGCTGCTACAAACCAGATCAGATGATCGGAAATCTTTTCTAAAATTGCGTCAAACTTGCTTGCACTCTTCTTATCCGGTGTAGTCGCAGACTTCGGAGTCTCCATTCTCTGATAAGTATGCTCTACAGAGTCATATAAATAGAGGGATTCTTCACCGTCATTATTTACTGCATATAATACATAGAAACCATCGCGGTCCGGTTCATCCCAGATTTCAAAAGTCTTGCCGTTGATCTCCAAATTTCCTTTTGAATACTTTGATGGCATAGACACTTTACTGCCTGCATCAAAAATTACGATAGAATAAGTATCTGAAATCACAACCTGTTCTGCCGGTGAGAAGCTGCTGTCAGATGAATCATACATCCAGAAATCGCCTTTTCCATCACCGTCTACCAAGTAAGCCATCTGAAGTCCTGTCTTTTCCTGCACAGCACCTTTATACGTCGAATCATTATAAGTAATCTCTCCTGCTGTAAATCCAGCTGGAATCATGCTGTCTGAGAAATCACCGGATAAGGTATACTCCTGACCATCAATCGTAACACTTGTTCCACTCGCAACATCCTTGATCTTGCTCGGATCTCCTGCTCCGATCGTAACATCCGCATATCCTTCTTCACATGCCACACTTGATCCAGCGCTGTCTGTAACCATCGCATCTCCCTGTTCAAGTCTTGTACTTCCTTCCTGGAGAGCCTGGAATTTCATTGTAAACTCAATCCGGTCACTGCTTCCGTCACCTGAACCTCTAAATGTCAGATTACCATCCGTGTCTGCATTCACTCCATCTCCCTCTTCAAATCGCATATAAGAAGGATCGTAAGTCATATGAATCGTCGCGTCTCCGATTACATCTCCGCTGACAACTGCTGTACCTGTGATCGTAAATTCATCCCCGACACTTGTCTCAAGATCAGAAAAGAATATCACACCATTTGCAGCTAGCGCCATCACAGAAAAACATGGTACGATCAAACATACAGACAAAAGAATTGTCGCTATTTTTTTCGTAAACTTCATCTTCATGTACTTTCCTCTTTCTAACCATATTAATTGTAAGTATAAATACTCTTAGACTCTATCTTACACTTTTTATGGGGAAATGTCTACTTGTTTGTAGAAATTCTCATTGTATCAATTTACGGACAACTCCGTTCTGCTTTATTTATCCGAAGAAAAACCCCGGCATAAACCGGAGTTCTTCGCTAATTTACATTTTCTGTTGTTCCGCCTGCATTGCTTTCTGCGCCTCCACCGGGATCTGGAGTTGGTGTTGAATCCGGTGCCGGATCTGGTGTTGGTGTCGGCTCTGGCGCTGGATCCGGTGCCGGCGTTGGATCTGGTGTTGGTTCCGGCGTTGGAGCTGGAGTCGGTTCCGGCGTTGGAGTTGGTTCTACATAAGTACTATCATCATATCCTCCATTCCATGAATTGTCCCAGGAATTTCCTCCGTCATACCAGTAATCATTCGATCCGTCATTATAATTATACTGATAATTATCCTGCGTATACCCCTGCCATGCATCCGGCGTTTCAATACCACTTGTATCTACACCTGCATCTGGCTGATTCATTGGCTGGTCCTGATTATCGGTATTTTCCTCCTGCTGGTTTTCAGCCTCTTCAGCTCTTTTCTTTTTCAAAATGTTAATATCTACATCGTTAATCAGCATATCGTAGAATGTAGATTTCTTTTTCAGTTCCTTATCTAATTTTTCTCTTCCGCATTGTTCTGTAAGAGTCTCCACACCTGAAAATAAATTCACACCAAGACCAAGTTTCTCTCCTGTAATCTCTGCTCCCAATGCTGCAAGTGTCGTTGGAAACATATCCATTGTAGAAAATTCTCGATTATGTGTTTTTTCAAAAGAAGTATCAAGATTCTCTGGTAAATTTATAAATGCATTATATACACTTCTCTCATAATCGTCACTCACATCATTACAAAAATCAGAATCCATTGTTAAATGATCCCCGCTTATTATAATTGTTGTATTCTCATAAAATGGCTGCTCCTGAATCCACTTAACAAATGCATCAACCTGTCTACTTGAACATGCCATTACATTTGCATATTGATTATCTCCAAATTCATTTTGACACTGCTCACATACATATCCATCTTCAAAATGAGTATCTACTGTCAACATTGTAAAATTAAATGGCTCGTCCTTTGTTCCTATTTCGCTTAACTTTTCTTTTGCATTTTCAAATAACTTTTGATCTTCATACCCCCACCATACCCAATAACCTTCTGGGATTTTTCCTTCTTCTACAGCCGTAGTATAATCAAATATTTCTGTTTTACCATGACTCTCAAAGTATGTTCTCCTTCCTCCAAAAGTAGCATCTGATCCAATCATAAAATATTGATTATATCCTTCTTCTGATAAAATATCTTCTAAATTTTTTGCTCTTGAAGAAAAGGATGTCTGCTCCGCTAATGTATCATTAATATCCTCATTCACATTTCTAATATCTTCTGTATTTTTTATTGGAATTCCAGATGTCTGAGCGAAAATTCCTCCCATCGTCCATGTGCATCCATACGCAGGATATCCTCCTCCCAACTTATCGCTTTGAGAAAAATTAGTATTTTCTTCTGCAAGAGTCGTCAATTCCGGAATACAGTTGAAATCCATTCCACCGCCATCTTCTTTTGACGCATAAGTGGATTCCATTGACTCCAGATAAATATAAATCAGATTTCTTTTTTGTTCCGGAAATGTAATCTTCGTTGTACGTGGATCCACATAATTCTGTTCAATAAAATGCGATTCTTTCTTCTGACTTACCAGATATTCTTTTACATCCAATTCATCATATACTTCATAAGCCGCCCTTCCTGCACTTCCACATGCAATCACAGCTACAAGAAATAACGCAATCATACATTTTCTATGCTTATTCCTTAATCCTATAATCAGGAAAATAGATAAAAATAATACTAATACTGCCAACGGTACGCATGCATTGATCCCATCCAGTACTACATCTGAGTTTGTCCCATCAAGCGGTACTTTCAGATGAAAAATAATTTCATCGATAGACAACAGCCCCCACGTGTCTAATACCCAGTTTCCCAGATTATAGAGAATAAATCCAAGAACAGATATTATGATCATTAGAATACAATAAAATCCATAGCCGATTTTTTTAATTATCTTTGGTTTTTTCATTTTCCTTTCATTTCCTTTACTTAGTATTTACAAACATACATAATGTAATAAAGCATAAATATAAAAAAATTGCAATATTCACAAGCAATACAAATTCTAAAAAATGTTTCATTCTGTCATTGCTTAATAACTTACACTTAGTTTTTAAAGCCAAAAATTTTTCTAACCAAAGTAATCTTTGATAAAACAAATGCACCCCCTAAATCTAAAAGCACTTTACCAGCAATAATCAAAATCAACTGAATATTTGCTGACATTCCATTCACAACATATTTTTCTGTTATCTGCCACCACGGAAGAAGATCAAGTTCTACAATATGCACACACAATATCAACAAACTATATCTTCCAAGATATGCCAAACTTCCACCAATATATTTCGTCCTACACTCAATAATTTTGGAGATTAAAATAACAATCACACATGCACATATACAGCCAAAAATATCTATTATCCCTCGTCCAATATCACAATGCACTAACCAGAACGATTGGAAATTTTTTATAAATGAAATCCAAGTAAGTAGTGCAAAAAGAACTGAAAAGATTTTCACTTCCTTTGGCAACTCACTAATTTTAGTCTTTGCGCCCCTCCAGAGATATCCCATATAAATGAACATTGTAGCACATGCTCCTGCCTGTATGCTAAAAGGAAACCAAAATATTCTTCTTGAAAAATATCCTACTGCAAACAAACCCACTATAAATAACAATCTAATATATTTATCAAACTTGAACGATATTCTCAAGAAAATACTTCCCCAGAAAGTTGCCCACAAAAACCATATTGCACCAATTCCCGGTATCCAGAATGGCTCTGTATATGTATCACCTGCTCCATATAAAGCTGCATAACACCAGTTTTGAAATTCATCAAAAGCATTATTCCACCATACGCCCTTTAACGTTCCAATAATGATTATGACTATGCTGCTTATTATATATGGAACAAGCAATGTTCTTGCCTTATTTTTTATAAAACCATTCAAATCGCGCTTCTTATTCGTAAAATATCCTGTAATAAAGAAAAAAATAGGAACATGAAATGTAAACACAATTCGATTAATACTGGCATTTCCTAAATGGCCTAATATAATACAGATCATTGCTATCCCTTTAGCTATATCTATATATTGCAGTCTGGTACTTTTTGTTTTCATAACATTTATCCCCACTCAATTTCCACATTTTCTCTGTCTTTTTCCGATATCCTTCACATCAAAATTCGCAAACGGAAGCATCAAAAACACATCATAATACGCTTCAAACATATGATGCTCCATTACTGAATGAATGCAGACAATTGCCATAGCCATTAACATATATGGAAGATTTAAGTTTTTGATCATTATAATTGAAATAATCAGCATAACCAGTATAAATACCACCAGTCCTAACCTCATCAAAATATTCACATAAGAACTATCAATAAAGAAATAGTCTGCTACCACTTCTGTTGATCCTCCATTTCCACGCATTGGAATGTCCTGTCCCCATATCTGAACATCATACCTGTCAAAAACTTCTTTTCCTAAAGAAAGTCTCGTTGAAAAAAGAGTATTTAATTTTGCCATCCATTCTATATCTGGTCGATAAAATCTTGATACTAAGATCATAAATCCAGCTAAACCATATGGTGCCACCAGACATAAAATTTTTAGTAATAGTGATGGTATATATCCCTTTCCTTTCTTTGCACCTAATTTGTTTCTAATTTTCAAATAAACAACACATATAATCAAAATCATCATTACAATTTCACTATTCCGTACATCACAATATTTTTCAAACAGAACCACACTGATTATCATCATTCCAATTTCTATCCATGTGCATCTTGCCTGTCGGAGTACAATCCATACTGTTATCATAAAAACAATACCCGCCGCAAAATCTGTAGGATAAATAAACCCAAATGACATCCGCACCTGATCTCCCCTATGGTAAACCAAATTCGTGATAACTCCTGTATATCCTACAATCATCGTACAGATTATCATCGGAATTTCTACAATCAAATATACCTTTAAAATTTTTCTATAATCAATATCATTTGCACCAGCAATCAATAATCTCGTTTCAAGCAATGCATCAGCTCCAGAATATCTCCTTGCAATTACAAATGATCCAATAATCAGAAATACAAATAATATTTTCTTCATATCCACTGGTCTCATCACCATATACCGGAACAATACTACCAGTCCAATCCCTATCTGAACACAGAAATAAAAAAAGGTGGCCACGGAATATGTGCCATCGTTGTCCAGCTGTAAGTCAAAACCAGCCATACGGCAAAAATTCCAAGAAAAAATATTTCTGATAAATTACATTTGAATTCATAAGATGAATTTATCCATTTTCCCTCTACCTTATTGTTAATTTACTTTATCCAATTCATTTTATTTCCTCTCTTTACAGACAGTTTAAATCAGGATATGCTTTGCAACATATCCTGATTTATCCAAACCTTTTATAATTCCTCAGCCACCATCTCCAGTGCCGCCTCAATTACCTTATCCATATCATAATACTTATAATTTCCAAGACGTCCACCAAAGATCACATTCTTTTCCTGCTCTGCAAGCTTTCTGTATTCTTCAAACAGCTTATTGTTCTGTTCGTTATTTACCGGATAATATGGTTCCATTCCTACTTTCCATTCGGAAGAATACTCTTTGGAGATAACAGTTTTTTCCTGCTTTCCAAATTCAAAATGCTTGTGTTCGATGATACGTGTATAAGGAACTTCTCTTTCGGTATAGTTTACGACTGCATTTCCCTGATAGTTGTCTGTTTCAAGCACTTCTGTTTCAAATCTTACCGAACGATATTCCAGTGCTCCGAGCTTGTATCCGAAGTATTCGTCGATCATTCCGGTAAACAGTGTCTTCTCTGCGATATCCGGATTTTCTTTGATGAACTCAAAGTAGTCGGTATCTGTCTTTACTTCGATTCCGTCCAGCATCTTTTCAATGATCTTTGTATATCCGCCGATCGGGATTCCCTGATATCTGTCATTGAAGTAGTTATTGTCAAATGTAAATCTTACCGGTAAACGTTTGATGATGAATGCCGGAAGGTCTTTGCAGGCACGTCCCCACTGTTTTTCGGTATAACCTTTTACCAATTTCTCAAATACATCTTTTCCTACAAGAGATAATCCCTGTTCTTCCAGGTTCTTCGGCTCTGTGATTCCAGTCTCTGCAACCTGTTTTGCGATCATATCTTTTGCTTCCTGTGGTGTCTTGATATTCCACATTTTGCTGAATGTATTCATGTTGAATGGCAGATTGTAAAGCTCATCCTTGTAAATTGCTACCGGTGAGTTAATGTAATTATTGAACTCTGCGAACTGATTGATGTAATCCCAAACCTGTTTGTTGGATGTGTGGAAAATATGTGCACCATATTTGTGAACATTGATTCCTTCAATATTTTCACAATAAATATTTCCACCGATATGCGGACGCTTGTCAATTACCAGACAGGTTTTTCCTTTTTTCTTTGCTTCGTGAGCAAATACTGCCCCATATAATCCTGATCCTACTACTAAATAATCATACTTCATAATACTAAATCCTCTCTTTTATTTCTTTGTAATTTTATCTTTTATCATCTTTCCCATTCCGACGACACTTCCCACTCCATAACTTAAATGAAGTAAAAAGAAGATTCCCGGAAGCAAAAGCTGACATATATGCTTCGCCTCATTTTTTACAGACAGAATTGCCATTCCGATTGCACCACACCAATAAGTGATCCACATGGCAATCGCCAGAAATGGCTTCTTTAGTGCTACCAAAATGGATGTCACAAGAATCGCAATCACAAAAGCAAACGGCACAAAATGATAAATGCTGAGACATCCAGGACATACGCCAAGAGTTCTTGCTACCCAGTCTCCATTGCCGTATTTCTGCTTCATCATTCCCGGAATCGAACTTCTCACATATTGCCAGGAATGAATCTGCGGATCGTAGCATAAGCGGTATCCTGCCTGCCGGATCCGGTAATGCATCTCATTATCTTCCGTTCTTCCCAGATTTTCATTGAAAAGTCCAACCTTTTCAAATACTTCTCTCCGATACGCTGCATGGAACATGGACTTTACATATTTCTTTTCATTCTCTCTCCGGAAACCTGCGATTCCACTTCCAAACATCGAACTTTCCGCGCTCAGTAGAAGTCTCTGCCAAGGTGTGTCCTTCTCCGGAAGATTCGGTCTTGGCCCCCCGGTGACATATTCTCCGCTTTCCATGCATTCCACATTCTTGGAAACAAAATCCTCTGGAATGCGTCCATGTGCGTCCAGACGGATAATAATATCTCCGGTTGAACTACGGATTGCCTGATTCCATCCGGATGCCTGATTGTTCCCCGGATTTTCCGTAACAAAGCAGTTATGATACTGCGGATTTTCTTCGGCAAAACGTTCCATAATCCGTCTGGTTCCATCTGTTGAACTGCTGTCCACCATCACAACTTCGATCTGCTCTGCCGGGTAATCCTGTTTTGTGATATCCTCCAGCAAGTGCGGAAGATACTCTTCTTCATTGCGCGCAATCGTGCAAACTGATACTAACATACATTTCTCCTATACTGTAGTTCTTATCGTAATACTGCAAATACTGTCATAAACATGGTCATAAAATCTCTCCACAGACTGTATTTGCGCAGATCTTCCAGATTATAACTCATCTTCTCCGGAAGCACTTCATGAATATAAGCATAATCCACATCTTCTACATGCTCCAGCATTTCACCCTCATCTTTGTAGCATACGCTGGCTCTGGAAGTGATTCCTGCCGGTAACAAAAGAGTCGCATACATTTCTTTAGTATAGCCTTTTACATACTTCACAACTTCCGGTCTGGTTCCAACAAAACTCATCTCTCCACGAAGAACATTGATAAGCTGCGGAAATTCATCAATCCTGCAGCCACGGATCACTTTTCCAACCCGTGTCAGTCTGGAATCCTGACTGATCGTAACCTGTGTTCCCATCTTGTCCGCATTCTGCACCATAGTACGGAACTTTAGAATGTGAAATTTCTTTCCATACTGTGTCACACGCACCTGCTTGTAAATCACCGGTCCCGGTGAATCCAGCTTGATTGCAATACTGATGACTAACATGATCGGTGATAAAATGACAAGTAAAATCATCGAAAGCAGAATGTCAAAATATCTCTTTAATCTTAATTCTTTTTCGTGTCTGATCAGAATATCATAGTATTGTTTTACTTCGTCTGTTCTCATAAACTTCGGAAGTTCGTCCCATTTTCTCATACAGCATTCCTATCCGATGCATTCCTTCAATACATCCGTCACGTATTTTACCTCTTCATCGGTAAGTTTCGTATGAAGCGGTAATGTAATTGCATTTTCAAATAAAGCATAAGCATTTGGATAATTTTTGATATCAAATCCCATATTTTTGTATGCAGATAACAACGGTAACGGTTTGTAATGCACATTCGTTGCTACGCCATGCTCTGCCATCTTCGTAATGATCTCATTACATTCTTCCCGTGTTTTTCCCTGAACACGGATCAGATACAAATGTCCGCTGGACTTATGATCTGTATCAAAATGATTCAGTACATTCACAGGAAGACTTTCCAGTGCTTTATCATACATTCCTATGATTTCCCGACGCCGTGCTAATAATGCATCATAGCGCTTTAACTGTACCAATCCAATAGAAGCCATGATATCGGTCATATTGCATTTGAAATAAGGTGCCACAACATCATACTCCCATGCGCCAAGCTGCGTCTTTGCTAGCGCATCTTTGGATTGACCATGCAGTGAAAAAAGCATATATTTTTTATAAATCTCATCATCATCCACACCTTCGATCGGACGCCATGTGACTGCTCCTCCTTCCGCTGTGGTAAGATTCTTTACTGCATGGAAGGAAAAACTTGTGAAATCTGCAGCCTGTCCACATTTCTTTCCTTTTCGCTCTGCGCCAAATGCATGTGCAGCATCTGCCACCACAATCACTCTGCCAAACTTCTCCTGAAGTTCATTTGCCGGATGGAAAAGTGATTTCTTTGCTTCTACAATTTCAAATATCTTATCATAGTCACACATAATTCCGGCAAGATCTACCGGGATAACCGCTTTCGTCTTCTCTGTGATTGCATCTGCCAGCTTCTCATAATCCATCTCGTAAGAATCTTTTGCCACATCCACCAGAATCAGTTTTGCACCTACATGCTCTACTACACTGGCTGATGCAGTATAAGTATAGGCAGTTGTAATTACTTCATCTCCCGGTCCAATTCCCAGAAGACGCAGTGTCATCTCCAGGCAGGCTGTTGCTGAATTCAGACAGACCACCCTGTTTGTTTCCATATATTCTGACAGTTTCTTTTCAAAAAGCTTCGTCTTTGGTCCTGTTGTGATCCAGCCACTTCTTAACGTATCTACAACCTCTGCTATTTCCTCTTCCGTGATATCCGGAGGAGAGAAAGCGATATGCATGTTTTTCATAAAAAAACTTCTTTCTTCATAAATTTTAGATCTTTATTGATACTTTTCTAATTCTAAATACTCTTTCCAGAACTTATAAGATGTCAAATATTTTCTTCTGTTATAATAAGCTTTATCTACTTCTTTGTGAATTTTTTTATAACGCTTCACTGTTTCAAGATAGTATTTCATGACCTGTCTGAATTTCTTCTTATCCAGATATCTGATTTCTGCAGTATATGCATTTGGATTAATTGCAATGACACTATCTACAAGGCATTGTCTCTGTGGATTATAGAACCAGTCATGAGCAACCGCCGCCGGCCCTTTCCGTAACCATTTTTTTGGCCAGAAAAGCTGTCCATTAAAAGTCAGACGATAAAGAATGGTATCCTTCAGACTTCTGTGATCTGTTTGATAAATAGAATCAATATCCACCCCATATTCATCAAATTCTGCAAGATCTGCCATATTTGCATTTTTTGCGGACATTGTTTTTAATCGTTCCTGACATTTTTCCGTTTCAATAAAAGCAGGTCCTTTTAAATAATCTCTGATTGCATCAACAATGATTTCTGCAGCATCATAATTAAAGCGCAGTATTTCCGTTAAAAACATACCATTAAAACGTTTCCAGATACGTTCTCTTCTGTTTCTGGACGGATTACATGCCTCTTCAATCAAAAAGTTACGGAATACTTGATAATATTCCATGAAATAATTGAACTTTAAAGTAAAGCCCATATGCCATACGCAAATACCGTTCATGGTAATAAATTTAGCATTATTACGGAAACTGAATTCCGTATCATCAACACGGATAAACAATGGTAATGCAAATCCGTTTTTCTCGATCATTGTTACCGGTACACAACAATACCACCAGCCAGCATAGGAATCAGCCTTTTTCGTTTTTGCTTCCTCTTTTTGAAGCATTTCAGCCATCTCTACAATTTTTCCATGACCTTTTGAAGAATTCTGTCCTCCATCTGCTCCTAAAAATCCCACATCTTCATGGAAAACATCCATCTCTTCATAACAAAGCATGGCACCACTGATAATATAATCTTTATATTTTTCTTTTGCCAGTAACAATAATAAATATGTTCTTTTTATACTTTCTGATAAAACAACAACATCATCATCCATCAATAATACATGAGTCGCCTTTGGTTTCTGGCGAATAGATTCGATCATTCCTCGTGTAAATCCACCTGAACCGCCTACATTTTTATTTCTGTGATAATAAATATGCGGACCTTCAAATTCTTCCGCCGACAATACTCGACCCTCATCATTATCAACGATGTGAAGATAAACATTTTTTCCAATGATATCATCCTGAGTTAAAATTTCATCCTTGATCATTTTAACATTTTTACGAATAAAGTCTTCTTTTTTAAATGTTGTCGTTGCGATTGAAAGTCTCACTTCATTGAAATCACTTTCATTTACCTCAGCATAATAACCACCACCATATACACAGCACTCTGAATACATGCGGAGTTCAAATGCAATCAATGTGTCCTTATTTGATGGAATCTCAACAATAATTTCTGCTTTTTGATCGCAATGGTATTCTTTCTTTAACAAAACATTTCTTTTTGCTGAATTCTCAATTCTATGATATCCGGACAGAACCAGCTCAAAGTCACCTTTAATTTCAAGCTTCAACATCGTTTTGCCGATTTTTGTGTGTTTTTTCCATTTTTTCATAGAAAAGGCATTTAAATATGCCCCAAAATCACATGTACTATATTTTGAAAATACAAAACATTTTTCTTCAGCATCACGGATTCCTAATCCACCCTTATAAAAAAGATCGGCATTATCTGTATATTCTTCTTTATCTGGAAATAGAATACTTTGCAATTTTAACTCCATTGTTTACATCTCCTTATTTTGTACTTCTTTTAACTCTAAATAACTGCTCCAAAAATCCTTGCTTTCAAGTTTCGAATGATTTTTTCTATATTCTTCACAAACCTTGTCATAATGCAAATCTATTAATCGAAATACTTTCAACATTTTTATATATGCTTTTAGTAGTTCTATCCTGCTCCGCTTCACACAAATTGCATTTCCTGCTGCATCAGCATACACAACCTCATTGCAGCGGAACAAGTCATAAATATTCGGATTTGGTCTGGCTACTTTTGTCGCTCTGTTTTTATATGCAGGCAGAAAATGACCATTCATTGACAACATGATCAATATTCGCTTTAATTTACACGGTGGTTCAGCCTCCGGTCTACCACATGGATCCAGATCTTCCGGCTTGATTCCATTATGTCCTATAAATTCTTCTGCCGGCATAGACTGATAATTATATTTTTTTAATCCATCATGCACACCTAAGGTATCCGCATTATAAAACCACTTAAAACCTCTTAAAAAATCAACCGCACCTTTCAAATTCAGATCCACATATTTATATCTGTATTTTCCGATATTACTGCTGACCTGCACAAAAAGCATCTTTTTGAAATCCTTTGCAGCAAACTGCGGATTATGGATTGCATTCGTAATTGCCAGATTTCTGACATCATAATACTCCAGGAAACCAGGTAATTTATTTTCAAAAGCTTCATGCCAGATCGTTATTCCATTTAAGAAAATAAACTGCCCATTTGCCCTCAATCCATATTCTATATCATCTCTATGGATAAAAAACGGCAAAGGATAATGCATTTCCTTAATAAACGGAACCGGAATACACGAATACCACCAGCCTGTATACTCTGCTTTTTGAATCTGTTCATTTATCACGACATTTTTTAATTGTGTCATGTCAAAATTATGGTTATTCGCAACAATATCACCATCATTCCAGCAGGCACCACATTCATACTGCAGAGTTGGCAAATCTTCTCTTAATAATGAGCCTCCGATTACTGCCATTCTGTATTTCTCTTTAAGCAGGGTCAATAATGTATAAGTTCGTTCTATCGCTTCAGGAGAAATCACAGCATCGTCATCCATCAATAAAACATGTGTAATACTATCATCTCGCATATGTTCGAACATCGTTCTGGTAAATCCACCCACTCCACCAAGGTTTTTATTCTTAACAATGCGAATATGTTCATCCTCGATTTTTTCTCTTACTAATGTACCGCCATTATCGGATATGCATACCGACAAATGTCCATAAGATAAGGCATTCTCATTGTTAAGCAGATTTTCTTTTAATACTTTCATATTTCGCTCAACATACTTCTCACGTTTGAAAGTACAAATGCCTATTCCTATCTTAACTTCCTTCTTTTCCCTCTCTTCATCAGTCATATAACTTGCTGCATAGAGGGCTGTATCCTCCTCAGCGATTATGGATACACCTACTACTCCACTCTCCGGTAAAGCAAATATTGGAGTATTCACGGAATCTTCGCCTTTGCTTTCCATTGGAAATTGCATAATTATCTTCGAACATACTTTTTTATTCTTGCAGGATAAGGCATATATGACAACCTTTATTTTTCCTTTAAAATTAACAGACACACAAACCGATTGAATACCTGTATACTTTCTCCATTTTTCAGCAGAAAAAATATTCATATATGTCAAGAAATCTGCTTCACCACCTGCATTAAGCAATATTCCACTCTCTGACTTAATTCCGTTTTTTAATTTATAGTATAATTCTGGTTCCTCAACAGACTGTTGATTCCATACAATTTTTTGTAATATCATGCTTTTCACCACTTACTGATTCATATGCATATATTCAGTTGTTACTTCTTCTACCAGACCACTCATTCGAACATTTCCTTTGTCAATCCAAATAGCATGATCACATAACTGTCTGACAGAATTTATATCATGAGAAACATATAACAGAGTTGTTCCTCCACTCAACATCTGCCCCATTCTCTCATAACATTTCTGCTGGAACTGGTAATCACCAACGGATAATATTTCATCAACCACGAGAATATCCGGTCTCACCATGGTAGCTATTGCAAATCCAAGTCTTGCCTGCATACCAGAGGAAAAATTCTTAATCGGAACATCCAAGAAATCCTGCAATTCTGCGAATTCAATAATTTCATCAAAATGCTCTTCCATAAATTTTCTTGAATGTCCAAGTACAGTTCCATTCAAAAACACATTTTCTCTAGCCGTCATATTCATATCAAACCCGGCACCCAATTCAATCAACGGTGCAATGGTCCCTTTTGTAGTAACTGAACCTTTGTATGGTTTTAAAATTCCACAGCAGGCTTTTAAAAGCGTTGACTTTCCGGATCCGTTTGTTCCGATCAGTCCCCACGCCTCTCCTCTTTTTACTTTTAAATTGACATCTTTTAACGCAAGAAATTCCTGGAACATCAATTCGTGTTTGATCAGTTTGATCACATATTCTTTCAGGTTATCTACCTTTTCAGATGCCATGTTGAACCGAATCGTCAGGTTATCAACATCAACAATATATTCTTCGTTCATTCGCCCTTCTCCTAGATATATAAAATGAAGTTATCCTGTGTTTTCTTAAATACACCAAGTCCAATTGACAGCATGATAAAAGCCATTACCCAGCAACCAATAAAGATTCTTGGAGTTGTAAAATGTCTGTATAAAACAAGATCTCTGAAGAACTGGATATAATAAAACATTGGATTACAGTATTCTACCAGCTTTCTGAGCCAGTCCGGAAGCAGCTCGATCGGGTAAAACATTGGAGTTACATACATCCATGCTACTGTGATGGCATTGTAGATATACTGAATATCTCGAAAGAAAACATTCGCAGCAGAAAGGAAAAAGCCCAATCCGCATACAAAGATATACAGCGGAATCACTACCAATGGAAAAAGCAGGATATATGGTGAAAACGGTGCTCTGGTGATCAGCATGACCAGAATCAATGCTCCCATTGAAAAAATAAGGTCGATCAGGGAACTTGTTACTTTTGATAAGGTAAAAATATATTTAGGTACATATATTTTCTTGATCAAAGCTCCATTATCCAACACAGAATACATAGACATATGGGTTGCATTATTCATAAAATCAAATAATGCCTGACCTGTCAGCAGGTAAACCGGAAAGTTTTCGATTCCGCGCTGGAACATTTGGGAAAATACCAGTGTCATTACAAGCATGATCAGCAGCGGATTCAAAATACTCCACACATATCCCAGAAAACTTCTTCTGTATTTTAATTTCACGTCTCTGACTACCAGTTCTCTTAATAAATCTTTATATCTAAAAAATGTATTTATCCTATCTCTTGTTACGCTCATTATTCTTCTCCAATTTAATATGAATCTCTTCGGCCTTTAAATGCAAGTACAGCTAACGGGAATGCAGCATATCTTGTTTTCCGTAAAAACAACACTGCCGGATTCTTTACTCTGTCATACACTTCTCTGTTCTTATGATAAAAATATGCATCTAATTTCATTGCTTCTTTTCGCATACCATTCTTCAGAGGAAAGCTGATATAAATTTTCATCTGACTGGTAAGGATTGTTGCTGTCAATTCCCTGATATACTCCAGATTTGCCTTTGGAGCCGTCTTCTCGACTTTTTTGCAGTACTGATTGAGCCGCATAAGAACCCGCAGATGATTCTTCAGATTCTTCTGCATCTTTTCAATGGACATACTTTGTCCCGGAAGTCCCAGACGATATTGGTAAACAGGGTCTTCCATAAAATATACTGTCTTCACGTAAGGAATCGGAAATGCAATAAACTCTACATCTACATAAAAAGTGTGTTCATCAATCTGTTCATTTGCTTTCCTGAAAAGCTCCGTCTTCACAGTCGTGGCATGCATATCTATGATGGTCTTACCAACAATCTCCTCAAACTGGTAGAGCTTGTTATACTCGATTTTTTCAAACGGATATTCCTGCCTCTTTTCCGGCAGCCGTGTCGTATGGTTGATCCAGGTATAATTCGATGCAACGATATCAGCATCAATTTCTTTTAAAAGTTTCACCAGTCGGATGAAGCTTCTGGTGTCTACCCAGTCATCTCCATCAACAACTTTAAAATATTTTCCTCTTGCCTCACGAGCTCCCGTGTTGATGGTGGAACCATGTCCGCCGTTTTCTTTATTGATCAACCGGAACGTATTTTCATACTTTGAAACATATCTTTCCGCAATTGTTGCAGTATCATCGCTGGAACCATCATTCACGATCAAAACTTCAATATCATCCATGACTTCAGAATTCACAAAGGATTCCAGACAGTCTTCCAGATATGCCTGCACATTGTAACTTGGGACAGTTACTGTTAATATTTTCTCGTCCATTGTTCTCCTAACCTGATTTAATACTATTTTTCTCAAAAAAAGTTGGTTTTACAGATATTTAGTTCTATCTGAATCACCAACTTTTATTCTGATTACTAGAATATTATACTACACTTTTCTTTAGATGGAAAGATTATATCAAATACTCGCATCTTTGTCAAATCTGCCCACTTTATATACCACTGTGTTTTTCATCTACAATGGGTCCTTCATGACTGATCCTCCCTAAACTGACCAGTTTCTGAAAAGCCTCACTGTCTCTTTTTTTATCTTCCGGTCTGATATGATAAGTAGAAATCATATCTGCAACTTTTTCTTTAATATCCGGACTTTCTTCCATTGCTGCCTTTTCCAGCTCTCGCAGCTGGCTGAGGAAATGTACTTCATCGAACTCAAGAGGTTTGCCGATAAAAATCAGGTTGTTCGCTGTTTTCTGTAGTCCCTCTTCTTTTGTCAGCAATTCCTCATACAGCTTTTCCCCCGGTCTAAGACCGGTATACTTGATCTCCATATTCACACCAAGTGTATATCCGGAAAGTCGGATCAGATTCTTTGCCAGATCAGCAATCTTCACAGGCTCTCCCATATCCAGCACAAAGATTTCTCCGCCATGGGCATAAGCTCCCGCCTGAAGTACCAGTGAAACTGCTTCCGGTATCGTCATAAAATAACGGATAATATCCGGATGCGTAACTGTCACAGGACCTCCTGCCTCCATCTGTTTTTTAAACAGCGGAATAACGCTTCCATTACTTCCTAACACATTCCCGAATCGTACGATCACGTATTCTGTTCTGGAATATTTGCTGAAGGTCTGTACGATCATTTCACACATACGTTTCGATGCACCCATGATATTGGTAGGGTTTACTGCTTTATCCGTAGAGATCAGTACAAATTTCTTTACCCCGTACTTGTCCGCAGCTCTTGCTGTCTTATAAGTACCAAACACATTGTTTTTAATGGCTTCATTCGGGCTGTCTTCCATAAGTGGCACGTGTTTATGGGCTGCCGCATGAAAAACAACATCCGGTCGATAATGCTCCATGACGCTTTCAATTCGACTTGTATTTCGAACAGAACCTATCAGTACTTCCAACTTCAGATTTGGATACTTACGAACCAGCTCCTGCTGAATGTCATAGGCATTGTTCTCATAGATATCAAAAATGATAAGAAGCTTTGGATTGTGGGAAGCGATCTGACGGCATAATTCACTTCCGATGGAGCCGCCGCCTCCCGTAACCAATACTCTTTTATTTCTCACATACTGCCCAACGCTTTCCATATCAATTTCAATAGTATCTCTTCCGAGAAGATCTTCGATGGATACTTCCCGCAGGTTTGACACTCCTACATCGTCATTGATCAGCTGATACATTCCCGGTAATATCTTAAGTTTACAATCTGTAAGATTACAGATTCTTAAGATATCTCTGGTATTTTTTGTTCCTGCCGAAGGAATTGCAAGGATAATTTCTTCTGCATCATACTTCTTTGCTGCTTCCTGAATCTTATCTCTTCCTCCGACAATGCGGATTCCATGAATGTATTTTCCTTTTTTGGAAGGATTATCATCAATCACGCAGACAACCTTCTGATTCAGGTATTTACTGCTTTTTAATTCTTTGATGATCATATTTCCGGCTTCGCCGGCACCGATCACAATGGTGTTACGGCTATGCCTGGTTGATTTCTTCAATCCATTTTCCATGGTATGCAAAATGCGATAAGAAAATCGAGTGATGATCGTTGTGATACTTAACAAAATAAAATAGAAGAAATAATAACTTCTCGGAACCTGCAGATACAACAAACTGAAACCGAAAGCCTGAAAGACCGTTGACAGCATTGTTGCACCAAGAATGGCAAGCATCTCATTTATGCTGGCATAAGACCATACCCTGTTATACAGATTAAGTACTAAAAAAATGACTACTGTTGTGATAACATTGATGACCATATAGCTCTCGACACTGTACATATACTCTGCCGGTACCCAGATATTATCCAATTTAAAACGCAAAATAATTGCCAGATAAGAATCCAGGATCACACTTAAGATATCTACAATAAACAGTGCGATCATCCGACTTCTGGAATTTTGCAATCCCCATGTTTTTTTCATAAGCGACCTCCATTTGTACAACATAATACTGTCACAAAATATTACCGTTCTCTAACCAATCTCCGCTTAGTTATATAACTCATATACATATGCCTTTTCATCCTGATACAATTCCTTTGAATTTTTAAGTCCGGTTAATTTCTGTATCTTTTCTAAGCATTTTTCAGGATCCATGGTTACCTTTTCACCGAGATCATCATATTTTTTATCAAGTATTCGATCCAAATATACAACTAATTTGGAATTTTCTATTGAAACGTCCGGTACTTTTATATCCAGATCTTTGTAATACATTTGATATAAACGTTGGTAATTCTGTAATTCTAACCCTTCGTTAATCATTATATAAGACGTTGTATAAACATACAAGCATGTTGTATCTGCATATTCTTTACTGATTGCAATATTATTTTCTCCTTCCGGATATAAATAACAAGGATCATTTACATAATACGTCAAGCCTCCTATCAGCATCATTGAAATAACCATTGCAATCTGAATCTTTGCTTTATTTTTTATCCATAACTTATAGATAAAATAAAGCAGGTAGCAAAACAGCAGAGACAGAAAAGGAAACAAATTCATGATATACCTGTTCACCTGCCATGGCGAGATTTTTGCTGAAATAACAAATACAAAAGCACAAGTAAGTATTATATCACAGATCAAATATGTTTCTCTTTTTACTTTTACATAAACAGTTTTTGTGTGTTCTTTATTATTCACTGCAATTTCATAGTGATCTGCATGATATTGCAGCTTCATTTCCCACAAAACCTGTGTGATAAGATATGCAAGAATTCCAAGGCAGCAGACAATCAGGAGCAGCATGAAGACACCGCCGAACATCTCTTCACTGACTATAACCCAGAATTTTCTGATTCGTGACGTCCAATCTGAAAAATTATGCATATTCTGAAGTGTTTTCTGGCTATGGCTCACTCCTGTACCTGTCAGATTCTTAAGAATTGCAGGGTATAACGCAACAGCACAAACTCCGCCAACGCCTCCGCTCACTACATATTTTCCGGTCATTTTAAAGTCTTTTCGCATGATCATCCAGATCATCTGAAAGATCACCATAGGAAATGCAAAAATCACAAAATAGTAATGTGTAAATACACCGCCAAAAGTAGCAAGCAAAATACTGATCAAATTTTTCATTTTGATTTTTCTTGATGCCATCATTTCCAAATGTTCATATGCGAAAATGGTACACCACATGGTTAATAACATATACATTCGAATATATGTCACCATATTTACCGCTGCAATACTAAATCCAAAAAACAAAACCGGAAAGAAAGCAAAATATTTATCTTTTTTGATTAATTTTCCTATTTTATACAAAAATATAATTGTTACTGCATAATACAACAAGTTAGGAATGAGACCAAACCATTTACTGAATTGTCCCGGAAAGCATGAACTGATTGCATGCAAAACCATATAAAAAAGAGGTGGATGGGAATCATGGGTCTGATTATAGATAACAGATCCAAATTTGAAGGCTTCTCCCTCATTGACTGTCATATATTCCTTAAACATATCCGGACTGATTTCCGGATTATCTAATGCTCCATCTTCCCAGATCTGTGCGTGGTAATAACTGTTAGAAAGTCCATAGGACCATAACTCATCCACAAAATATCCTTTTTTCATATCACAATAAAAAATCATAAAAATGATCTGTATAAGCAGAACACATATGAATATAATATGACTGCTCTTATCTCTCAAAAACTTTTTCATATTCCTACCTTTCCATTGATGCCTGTATTTTTATTTTTTGACAAATGCTTCTTTGCCCATTTCCGGAGCAGTATCTCCCTTTGTAACAACTTTGATCTCGATTGCTTCTATTCTTTTTGAAAGTCCTTCTGTACCTGCAGGATTACCATTTTTTGTCCATCCGAGCCAGCCATAATCCTGTGCGTGGACACGGTAATACACATCACATGATTCAGAAAGCGTTCCGGTAAGATTAATCTTGATCGCTTCTACTCGTTTTCCTTTTCCGGTGGTTCCGGCAAGGGCTCCGTCTTTTACAGACTTTTGCCAGCCGATATCCTGTACATGGGCACTATATTCCACACTTCCCTCTGCTTTTTGACCTGACAGGGATATTTTGATTGCTTCTACTCGTTTACTTTCCCCGGTAGTTCCGGCAAGAGCCCCGTCTTTTACATTATTCTGCCAGCCAATATCCTGTACATGAGCAGAATAGACGATGGAGGTCCATTTTTTACTGAAGCACTGTTCCGTTGTTCCCGGAGCCTGTGCACCTTTTTTTACAATTTTAATCTGAATGGCTTCTACACGGTAACCATAGCCTTCGGTTCCGGCAGCCTCTCCATTCTTGGCCCATCCCATCCAGCCGAAATTCTGCGCATGGACACGGTAATAGATATCATATCTTTCTTCCATTTCTTCTGTCAGTCTGATTTTTACAGCTTCTAGCCTCTTCTGGCCATTTGCAGTGCCGCTTACTTCACCTTCCTCTTTCCAGCTGTCCCAACCAATATCCTGTATATGTGACATATATTGAATGGTTCCTGCGTAACCTTTATCAGGCAAATTAACTTTGATTCCACCTAAAGCCAAGGACTTTCCTGTTGTACCACTGGTTTCTCCATTTTCAACCGGACTCATCCATCCTTCACCATTGACATACGCAGCATAAGAAACGGTCGGATCCTTCTCCACAAATGCGTTTTCCGTACTTCCGGGAGCATCCATTCCTTTTTTGCCTGCAACGATCTGAATGGCTTCTGCCTGGCAGTCATAACCTTTAGTTCCTGACTCCTCATCATTCTTTGCCCAGCCAAGCCAGCCATAATTGCTTGTATAAACACGATAGTAAATATCGTAATTCTCTGCCTGCGTTCCTTTTAATCTGATTTTTATAGCTTCGGTTCTTTTTGGATCGTCATTTGCTGTCGATTCCTTTCCATCTGCAGCATATTCCTGCCATCCTGCATTTGGCACATAAGTTGAATATTCCACATTTAGGTCTGCAAGATTTGCATTAATCTTTATACTTTGGATTGCTTTCGACAAACCTACTGTACCACTTTGTTCTCCATTTTTCACCTGACCGGTCCAGCCAAGATCCTGCACAAAAGTACTGTAAGAAAGGAGGTCTTTATTCTCAACATCTACATCCTTTTCTTTTTTCAGCAATACGATCTGGATTGCCTGTAAATCCTTCGATTCTCCGGTTGTTCCTGCAATCTCATCTGTTGTGACATAATTCTGCCATCCATCATTTGCCACATGGGCACGATATAGAATCTGATATTCGTCTTTCTTTTCGCCTGTCAAACGAATCTGAACTGCCTGTATTGCTTTGCTCTGCCCGGTTGTTCCTGCCTGTTCACCGTCTGCAACATAATCCTGCCAGCCATCATCCGCCACATGGGCACGATATTCGATACCCAGACCATCAATTCCTGATATCTGCATTTTCATGGCCTGCATTGCGTATCCAAGGCCTACAGTACCTGCCTTTTCACCATTTCCGGTTTCATCTAACCATCCAAGATTTGTTACGTGTGCCGAAACAGATAAGGCATCCTTCACTTCATCCGGTACTGCTACCGGCTCTACCTCTTCCCCTGTATCCGGCTTGTTATTTTCAGGCGGCTTCACATTTGAAGAAGATCCATTTCCTTTCTGAATAAGTGAAATGTAATCTGTACTGGCATATCCATACATATCCTGAAAATTATAGTTACCGGTACTGCTGTCTACTCCGTTTCTTCCCTCTGTAAGGACACCATCGCTCTGAACCCGGTAAAATCCATTCGCTGCTTCACCATTATCCAAAAGTAAAAATGCATACTGTGACTGAGCAGCTGTCTTATACAGCACATCAGAAGAAGTATTGCTTTCTTTTCTGACATTCAGCGTGGTATGTTCACTGTTTATCAAATCCTTTATTCCAATGGAATATTTTCCATAATCCTTTGATCCATTTGTCCTGTCGAGGCTCCACATCAAATTGGCGATCTTCTCACCCCAAAACGGATCGGATGCATAGTGGACGTTAATTCCACTTCCTTTATTACCCAGATAGGCTCCTTTATAGGTTCCACATCCCGGTCTTAAATATTGCTTCGACATATAAGTTTCCGCAAAATCCTTGAGACAGGTAGAGACATCCTTGTAACTATTGGCACTCTCTCCAGGAGAGGTATCTACAGCATTTAAACCGAAAAGATTATTCTTTTCCTTTGCAATACTACTCTTTCCCCATCCGCTCTCAAGGGCTGCTGTTCCTGCCATCATCAGGGCATTTACACCGTATGTATCCTGATTTTTCACAAACTGTGCACCGCTATCCCACATTTTAGAGTCCGAATCAGTCTTTGCATTGATGATAGAATTCAATTCATCTGCACTATAATTGCTCTGACTGCGAAGCGGCAGATACTGAAAATAATTATAATATGGAGCAGACGGATTCACAGAATGTGAACGGTCACCGTTTTGATAATCTTCCAGCATATTTTCAAAATTATCGTAGGTGTAAAAATAATGTCCGTCATAACTATAATAATCAGTGCCCTCTGCAAGATACTCCGGTGCCGGTCCATTGTCCAGGCAGGCATTGTAATCATTATTCGTTACGTTTCCAACGATATTATGATAGAGTCTTCCGGATGAGACCTGATAACAACTAAGGGATTCAACCTGGGAAATATCTACGACCTGTACTTCATCCGGATCGATTTCTCCGATCACGCCTGAAAGCATAAACCGCACTTTTCCATCGCTGGTTCCAAGATAAGCAGCGTCCGCACCGTACGCACCGCAGGTATATCCCTGGGCGCCGGTTTCTGCTTCTGTGTATTCTGTAACCACAGCACCTTTTGTATTAAAATTGACGATTTGGGCAGAAGAAGATCTTGCCATTCGAATACTTTTGTCTTCTTCAACTAATCCTATTTCCGGTTCTATTTCATACACGTTTCCATATTCGTCTGTTTCTATCAGCTTTTCTTCGACTTTCTGAGGTTCTTCTTCGGCATATACACGAAGCGGCATTTCTGTCATTCCTGTTATCACAGCACCTGCCATAAAAAGTGCAGCCATTTGCTTTGCTTTCTTTCCCATAGTATTCTCCTTACTTATTCATCAGATCCCCCACTGTTTCAGTCTTAGTATAGCACCCACATTCTTAGAGTAGCAACATTTTTATAACTTTCAAGGCAGAGAAACGCTGAAGTTCATGGCAAATCACTTCAGCGTCTCTTCTATTCCTTATGCTTCTTTTTATCCTTCTGTCTTCGGCACAAGTTTAATCTCCAAGGATTCCAGTCTGTATCCCTTGCCTGTAGTCCCGGCTTCTTTTCCATCTTTTACCCAATCCAGCCAGCCAAGTTCTTCAACCTGTGCACGATAATAAATATCGTAATGATCCGCCATCTCACCGGTCAGTTTTATCTTAACCGCTTCCATTTGGAGTTTTTCTCCGACTGTACCGGATATCTCGCCATCTTTTTTCCAGTCCTGCCAGCCAATATTCTGAACATGGGCGCTATAGGTAACCTCTCCCGAATACAATGGCTTATATAAATCCAGTTTCAAAGCCTCCATGCGGAGTCCCTGACCAACGGTTCCGATCGTCTCTCCATTATAGACCTCATCCTGCCAGCCAATATTTTGAACATGGGCACTGTAAACAGCCTGGGTATCAAAGGTTTTTGAGGAAGTTCCTACCGGTGTCAGCCCTTCTCCGTCTTTACGAACCAGAGCAATCTTTATTGCTTCCATCCGATAACCATAGTTAACCGTTCCTGCAATTTCTCCATTCTTCGCCCAGTCAAGCCAGCCAAAGTTCTGGACATGGACGCGGTAATACACATCATATTCCTTTTCTATCTCACCGGTCAGCCAGATTTTTATTGCTTCAATCCTCTTATTCTGTCCGATTGTCCCTGCCATTTCTCCATTTGAAACTTCTAATTGCCATCCAATATCTTCCACATGGGTACTATAATGAATGTCTCCTGAAAATCCACGACCAGACAAACTTATTTGCAAAGCTTCCAGACGCTGGTTTTTCCCGATCGTTCCTGCTGTTTCCTGATTGCAGCAAGTCGGCTGCCAACCGACATTTTGCACATGGGCGGTATATTTAACTGACGGTTTATTCCACTCTTCGTTAAAATGATACGCATCTGCCGTTTCTCCAGGAGCAGCGCTTCCCTTTGGCAAAACAGCAATCTGTACTGCCTCTATCGCATAGCCATACTCTTCTGTTCCGGCTTTCTCTCCATTTTTCGCCCAGCCAAGCCAGCCAAAATTACTGCTATGTACCCGGTAATAAATATCGTAATTCTCTGCATCATCTCCGGTCAGATTAAGTTTAATAGCCTCCAGAGCTCTGCTCTGGCCTTCTGTGCCAAGCATTGCGCCGGTTTGAACTTCATCAGTCCATCCATACCCAGCCACAAGTCCGGTATAACTTACTCCTAGATTTTCGCTGTTTGTCTGGATTTTCAGTGCCTCCAGACGCAGGCTCTTTCCGATTGTTCCAAGGGTATGCCCGTTTTTCTTCCAGTCTGTCCAGCCATCATTTTGAATATTTGCACAATAGCTGATAAGGTCGGTATCACCTACTTCTACAACCGGTGTATTCACATCTGCATCACTTAACAGATTGCCATAGTAAAAGCTGACATCCACATCTGTACTGATTCCATCCACCTGTGCCTTGCTGGTGCACTGCCACATATCATAATTCCCGTTATAATCACATTGATAATTATACTGTGCCACCCAGCGATGCCAGTTGTTATAGACACTGCCTGTCAGATAATTGTTCCACCAATTCAGATTCGCATACACACCCACCTGATATCCTGCATTGCTGATCTTATTGCAAAAGGTTTCAGCAAACTTCTGGATCGTGGCATTTCCAAGGCTGACCTGGCTGTTATCCTCCAGATCATAATACACCGGATATGCCAGATTGTATCCCTTGATCAGTCGCAGTACGTGATCCGCTTCACTTTCGGCTTCCGTTGTATTCTCAGCGTAAGAATAGATATAAACTCCGAAAGGAATTCCTAATCTTGTACACTCAGATACGTTATACTGCCATTTTTTATCATCTTGATAAGAAACATCATTTCCATATCCAACACGGAGAATTGCAAAATCGATATCTGAGTTCTTTACTTTTTCCCAGTCAATATCCTGGTTGTGTTCACTCACGTCGATGACCTTTCCGATTGCCCCCTCAACCGGTTCTCCCTGTGAATTATAGCAAACGCCGTTGATTTTTTTATAGGCATTCGATGTATCACTGATGGCATATGCACTGGCTGACCTCTTTTGGATCGGCTGTCCGTTGGAATATCGGAAACTGTTCTCCACAAATCCGCTCTGATCCCTCAGTCCTGCACTCTCTGCTGTTTCGTCTGAAACAGTTTCTGCTTCATCTGATACATTCTCTGTTTCATTTGCTACATCTTCCGTTTCATTTAGCAGCTCTTCTGTTTCGTTTGATACATCTTCTATTTCATTTGACACATCTTCTGCCAGAACTGCCATTGGCTGACTTCCTATAAAAATTACTGCCATCAGCACTACAAATATTCTATTTATTTTCATTTACTTACTCCGTCATTCTAAACTGTCTGTTCCTAATTGTAAGTATCATAAGCCTTTTTGTAAAAAACCATAATGATCTTTGTTAAAAAAGAAGGCCAGAATTTATTAAACATATCGGTATCTTCTTTGATTCTTCTGTGATCGACGATAAATTCCTTGCTTGTTGCCCCATCATGAATTCGATAATAAATGATAGGTGTATCGCAATAAGCAAAATGTGAATTTTTAATCTCTGCACATTTCAAAAAAGTATCCCAGTCAATACAGAACTTCATCTTGGAAGTAAAGATTGGAAGTCCTACCACACTTTTATTATAGGTAACTCCCGGACAGCAGATGCTGTTTCCCAGAGATAGAATCCTTCTTCTCCACCATTTTGAGGCAGCAAGTTTTTTACATCTCATAGGCTGTCTCAAAAACTTCCGAAGCTTACTGTTTATATCTCGTTTTCCGGCTTTTCCGCCTTTCAGAGGCAGATAATCTGCGATAAAGATCGACATCTTTTCATCCGGAATATGTTTCAAAAGTTCTTCCACATAATGTTCATTATACACATCATCCTGATGCGCAACTGTCACATAATTCGTTTTTGTACATGCAACAGAAAAATTCCAGTCATCACAAATATCGCTCTTTCCTTCCCTTACATAATAGGGAATGTCATATTTTTTTGCCATATTCTCGATAAACTCACAAGGTGTCGACGTACAAACGATAATATTACTTTTTACCTTCTGGTTTACAAGCGATTTGATGCAGCTTTCCAGGTACGGCGATTCCTTGTATGCACACACTGCAAATGTGTGATCTGTATTTTGATATTCCATTCCATTTATCCCTTCTTAGCAAATGTCCAAAATTTATTCATCAAAAAATTAATCGGCGTTGTGATCATAATATTGATAATCGGTGCCACAGCCTGTGATATTCCCAGGATGTTTACCTGTAAATAAAGTAAAAGAGTACTGAGGATGAAGCTGAATCCATAAGAAATATAGGTTTTTACCAGGGATTCTTTTTTATTGCCACTCTCTTTTGCTTCTTCTTTAAATACGAATTTGCTGTTCCAATAATATGCATTCAGCGTTCCTGTCACAAATCCAAGTGCATTCGCGATGAGATAATGCACACCAAAAAATGTAAACAAATAATAAGTTGCCAGTGAAACAACCGTATTACTTACTCCTACCATGCCAAATTTAATAAACTGGACTCCGATTTTATCCCATAATTCTTTTAATTTCCGCATTCTACTTCTACCCTAAGAATTTTTCTACTCTGAAGCGTGGTCTTCCTTTTGCTTCCATATAAATCTTTCCAATATACTCTCCGACAACGCCCAGACCTAATAAGATGAGTCCTCCAAAAAGCCAGATGGAAATAACGATGGTTGCCCAGCCCGAAACTGTGTTTCCTCTGACTGCTCCGATAATAAACCAGATGATCATCAGCGCACTGGCGCATAAGGCTCCTACACCGAGAGTTGTGATCAGACGGATTGGTTTAATACTGAATGAAGTAATTCCATCAATAGCAAAGGCAAGCATTTTTTTCAGCGGATATTTGGATTCTCCGGCAAAACGTTCTTTTCTTGCATATTCTACGGTATCGCTTTTGTATCCGATCAGTGGAACGATTCCACGCAGAAACAGATTTACTTCTTTATATTCAGATAAGGCATCTAATACGGTTTTACTCATCAGTCGATAGTCTGCATGGTTAAATACGATGTCTACTCCCATCGCCTGCATGATCTTGTAAAATCCTTCTGCAGTCGTTTTTTTGAAGAACGTATCCGTTGCACGGGAATTTCTGACTCCATATACAACTTCACAACCTTCTTTGTATTTTTCAACAAATTTGTCTACTACATCGATGTCATCCTGTAGATCCGCATCCATGGTAATCGCCATATCACACAGATCTTTTACTGTCATAAGACCGGCCAGAACTGCGAACTGATGACCTCTGTTGTGTGCCAGCTTGACACCGCCAATTCTCGGATTCTCACTGTGATATTTTTCGATGAGTTCCCATGTTTTGTCTTTTGATCCGTCGTCTACAAAAATAATTCTGCTCTTTTCGGAAACAGCACCAGCTGTAATCATTGTTTCCAGCTTATTGCCCAGTTCTTTTTGCGTTTCCGGAAGAACCGCTTCTTCGTTGTAGCAAGGAACTACTATATATAATACATCACCCATTTATTCTTTTCCTCTTCCTTAATTCTCTGGATATAGCCCTTTTTCTATCAGAGCTTTTACTTCTCTTACGACAAGGTCTTTGTCTTCTTTATAGGTAACCCCAAACCACTTGTCATGGGATTTTAACACTTTTACCGAAACCTGATCTTTTTCCAGAAGATCTCCGATAATGGTCGGAAGCAGATATTCTCCTTTCAGATTGCCTGCTTCTTGTTTGTCAAGGAATTCAGCAAAACCACTCTCTAAAATACCAAAAAATTCTGGTGTAAGTCCCCACATATTCATAGAAACCGGAGTATCCGCATTAATGATTTCTTCCTTTCCATCAGCTAAAACTGCGGCACCTGTTTCTGTTTTCACGATATTGGAGGTTTCCACGATCTTGGTCAGCATCTGGTTCTCATCCACCTTGCAGACTCCTCGTGTCACACCGCCATTCTCACTCAATGTATTCTTAAGAACAAAGCCTACCATGCTGATCTGCATCTTGTCTGACTTTTCTTCTTCCTTCGTCAGTTCACGAAAAGCTTCTACATAAGCTTCTTTTCCATAATAATCATCCGCATTTATTACAAGGAATGGTTCTTTTACTACATCCTTACAGCATAAAATGGCCTGACCGGTTCCCCAAGGTTTCGTTCTTCCGGCAAACTTTTCTTTATATTCTGCCGGTATATCATCCACCTCCTGGAAAGCATACTCGACTTTGATTTTTTTCTCGATACGGTCTCCGATAATTCTACGGAAATCTTCCTCCAAGTCTTTTCTGATAACGAAAACAACTTTATCAAAACCTGCCTGTATTGCATCATAAATAGAATAGTCCATAATGATCTCGCCCTTTGGTCCTACCGGCTCTAACTGCTTAATGCCACCGCCAAATCTGCTTCCAATCCCAGCTGCCATAACAACTAATGTAGCTTTATTCATAATAATTCCTCCATTTGTATATAGCAAAATTTTAACATTTACCTCTGATTATAACACATACAAGGTTCAATTAAAACATTTTTCCTTTTTTTTAAGATTTTTCTCATAAAATGAAAATCCCCGGCACAACTCGTGCCGAGGATAAGTATTCCTGTTATTCAAATCGGAAGGTATCTTTCAAACCTTTCCATAATACATCTTTTTCACTTAAATTCAGTTTGGTTCCATCTGTCAATGCATAACCTTCGCCGCTTGCTGTACCATGATATTCTCCCGTCAGCTCCGGCCATTCGATGCCGATTTCCGGATCATTCCATGCAAGTCCGCCTTCATCTCCCGGATGATAAAAATCTGTACACTTGTAGCAGAATTCTGCCAGGTCAGATAACACCAGGAATCCGTGAGCGAATCCTTCCGGAATATAGAACTGTTTTTTATTTTCTTCTGTCAGTTCTACTCCAAACCATTTCCCATAGGTTTCGGATCCGCTTCTCAAGTCCACAGCGACATCAAAAACGCTTCCTTTTACAACACGGACCAGTTTTCCCTGAGGAAACTGTTTCTGAAAATGCAGACCTCTGAGTACTCCTTTGGTAGAAGAAGACTGATTATCCTGTACAAAGGTCATTGTAAGTCCTGCTTCTTCCATATCTTTCTGATTGTATGTCTCCATAAAATATCCGCGCGCATCACCGTGTACGGTTGGTTCGATCACGCAAAGTCCTTCGATTCCACCCGCATTTTTTTCTACTTTAATCTGTCCCATTTTTTCCGCTCCTTACCTAGAACTCAATTTCTTTCAAATATCTCTTCAAAGCATCCTGCCATGTCGGGAGAGGTACAAAACCATTTTCCACCAGCTTCTTCTTATCTAATCTGCTGTTGAACGGTCGTTTTGCCTTGGAAACTCCGTATTCTTCCGTTGTAACCGGAAGCACTTTCACAGCATCCTCGGCATATTCTGTTCTTCCCATCTCTACGGCCTGTCGGAATATTTCCTTAGTAAAATCATACCAGCTGATATAGCCGCCTTCGTTTGTCACATGATAATAACCATATTTGTCGGTTTCGATCATATCCACCAGCAAACGTGCCAGATCATAGGTATATGTCGGGGTACCGATCTGGTCATTTACAACCTTCAGCGTATCATGAGTCTTCGCTACATTCAGCATCGTTTTAATAAAGTTCTTTCCATTTACTCCAAATACCCATGCAATACGAACGATAAAGTAGCGTTCAAGATTGCTGCTGACCGCCTGCTCACCTTCCAGCTTTGTCTGTCCGTAAACATTCAGGGGCTTATAAGCAGTGCAATCCGGCTGCCATGGTTCTGTTCCCTGTCCGTCAAATACATAGTCTGTGGAAATGTAAACCATCTTGCAGTCAAGCTTTTTGCAAACCTTTGCAATATTTTCTGTCCCTCCGGCATTGATAGCACGAACCTTTCCCATCTTATCCTCATCTTCTGCAAGATCTACCGCAGTCCATGCAGCACAGTGGATCACAACATCCGGTCTGCATTCTGTGAGAACTTTTTCTACTGCTTCTTTATCTGTAATATCTAAAGGAACATATGGCATTGTGGTAACAGCACTTCCGTCCTGCACTCCCGCATATTCCGGTGCAAGATCAGAACCGATGCCCTCATAGCCTCTTTTTTTCAATTCATTCATGACATCATGGCCAAGCTGACCTGCCACACCTGTTACAAATACTTTCATTCGACTATCGCTCCTACTATTCTTATCTGTTGCCATACATTTTTTCATAGTAATTCTGATATTCGCCGGAAATGATTGTCTCCCACCATTCCTTGTTATCTAAGTACCACTGAATGGTCTTTTTGATTCCATCTTCAAATTTGGTTTCCGGAAGCCATCCAAGTTCATTGTGGATCTTAGTCGGATCGATGGCGTAACGCATATCATGTCCTTTACGGTCGGTTACATGTGTGATCAGACTTTCCGGTTTTCCAAGTTCTTTACAGATGATCTTTACGATATCGATATTCTTCATTTCATTATGTCCGCCGACATTGTACACTTCTCCGACACGTCCTTTATGAATAATAAGGTCGATGGCACGGCAATGATCCTCAACATATAACCAGTCACGTACATTTAAGCCTTCTCCATAAACCGGAAGCGGCTTATCAGCTAATGCATTGGCGATCATCAACGGAATCAGTTTTTCCGGGAAATGATATGGGCCATAGTTGTTGGAGCAACGGCTGATGGTTACAGGAAGTCCATAGGTTCTGTGATAAGCAAGAACCAGAAGGTCTGCTCCTGCCTTGGAACTGCTGTACGGAGAGCTTGTGTGGATCGGTGTTTCTTCTGTAAAGAAAAGGTCCGGTCTGTCCAGCGGAAGATCACCATATACTTCATCTGTACTTACCTGATGATATCTCTGGATTCCATATTTACGGCAGGCGTCCATCATAACAGCAGTTCCTTTGATATTAGTATCAAGGAATACTTCCGGGTTCTCAATAGAACGGTCTACATGGGATTCTGCTGCGAAGTTTACAACCATATCCGGATGTTCTTCTTCAAACAATTGATAGATTGCCTCTCTGTCGCAGATATCAATCTTACAGAAACGGAAGTTCGGATTATCCATGACCGGTGCCAAAGTAGATAAGTTTCCTGCATATGTCAGCTTATCTACGCATACAATTCGATAGTCAGGATATTTTTCCAGCATATGAAATACAAAGTTACTTCCTATAAATCCGGCTCCTCCGGTTACAATTATCGTCATTCTTATTTCCTCATCTTTCTTAATACAAATGTTCCTGATATTTTCCATCTAATACATCTTTCAGGTACTGTCCATACTGATTTTTCTTTAAAACTTCATAAACTTCAAGAACTTCTTCCTTTGAAATCCATCCGTTCAGATATGCGATTTCCTCGAGACACGCAATTTTTCTATGCTGATGCTGCTCTACTGTCTTTACAAAATTCGTTGCATCTACCAGTGATTCATGGGTTCCTGTGTCAAGCCAGGTAAATCCCTGTCCAAGAAGTTCCACATTCAAGCTGTTATCTTCCAGATAAATGCGGTTCAGATCTGTGATTTCCAGTTCTCCTCTTGCACTTGGTTTTAAGTTCTTTGCGTATTCAACAACACGGTTATCGTAAAAATAAAGACCTGTTACACAATAATTACTCTTTGGATGTTCCGGCTTCTCTTCAATAGAGACAGCTTTTCCATTCTTATCAAACTCTACAATTCCAAAACGTTCCGGATCATCTACATAATATCCGAAAACGGTTGCCCCTTTTCCTGTTTCTGCATTTTCTACTGCGGCTTTTAATCTCTTCTTCAAGCCATGTCCGGCAAAAATATTATCTCCTAAAACCATTGCCACCGGCTCATCACCAATAAAGTCTGCTCCTATGATAAATGCCTGTGCCAGTCCATCCGGACTTGGCTGTACAGCATACTGAAGATTTACGCCAAACTGGTGTCCATCTCCTAACAGATCCTGAAATCTCGGTGTATCTGCAGGTGTCGAAATAATCAGAATATCTCTGATCCCCGCATTCATAAGCACTGACATTGGATAATAAATCATTGGTTTGTCATAAATCGGAAGTAGCTGTTTCGATGTTACCATAGTTAATGGATAAAGTCTTGTTCCTGATCCACCTGCAAGAATGATTCCTTTCATCTAAAATTCTCCTCTCTGTACACGATCTTGTCTGTATGCAGCAATTTAGTTCTATTATTTACAATTACTATTATAAAAGATGACGTTACGTTACCTTCAAGTATTTTTTTATGATATCCTTAAAGACTCTAGATTAAAGCATATACTTTTTTGGAGATCCTGATTTCAGAAGTCTAGCCTCTTGACCGGATTTATCCTAATATTATTTATCCTGTTCTCAAGATAGAGGCAGACATTTTTGCACTGTTTATTTCCTGCAGACAAAAATGCCTGCTTCTTTTGTCACATCGTATCCTTTGCCAGCTTTTTGTTTTACATAAGAACCAAAATACTGGTATCTGCTCAAGATGTATTGATTCTGATTGCCATGGCAGGAAAGGATATATGCGATCAACGGTTCTGCATCCTGAATTTCCAGCTTATCTTTATATTCCTGCCACGAAATTTCATGAAAATATGGTTTCAAGATTTCTTTTCCGTTTTCTTTCCCAAATTTCTCATACAGATTGTCAGCTGACAGTACAATCCGATTGTCAAATCCTTTTGCCAGCTCACTTACTTCTTTCATATGTTTTTTTCCATAGGTACTGCATATGAATCTTCCGAATTTCTTTAATACTCTTGCCACTTCCCTGCAGGTCTGACTCAGATCTTCACAATAAAACAGCATATGATTGGCAATCACCAGATCAAAGGTTTCTGCCATAAAGGGAATCTTTTCTGCATCTAGGATTTCAAATTCAAATCTCTTATCCTTTTGACCGATGTTTCTTCTGGCATCTCTTAACATACCCTCGGACAGGTCAGAAAGTGTTATGCTGATGCTGTCTGGTATTTTCTGTATATTCTCTTTCCAGAGCATTCCGTTTCCACAACCGATTTCTAAAACCTTCAGTCCATTTTTCAATTCAAGATTTCGATAGATCCAGGGGAACCATCCCTCTTTATTTACCGAATATAATCGGTGCAGGCGGATTCGGGAAGCAATATTGGTGGCATTTTGATACTGCTTCTTTACCGCATTTTCCATTCCTGTAAGATGAATCAGTTCCAGCATTTTGTTCCAGTTTACCGTATGATACTCTCTGATCTCACCGGAAGTATCTTCAATTGCCTTTTCAACCAGCTGCAATTGTTCGATCTTATCACGAACCAGTTTTAATTGTACTTCCAGCGAATCTGACAAAAAATGATAATCCATATCTCCGATAGTCATATTTTTGATATCATTCAACGAAAAACCCAAAAACTTCAGCAGAAGTATCTGCTGAAGTCTTGTGAAATCCTCATCTGTATAAAAACGAGCTCCTGATTCATTTACAAAAGACGGTTTTAATATATCATGGCTGTCATAATATCTGATGGTACGCACGGTGACATGTGCCATACGGGCAAATTCTCCCGATGAATAAAATCCCTCTTTTTTCATTTATCTCTTACTCTCCAATCCCACTTTCCACTAATTCTACCATAGCGTCAAGTGCCTTGCTCTCATCTTTCCCCTCGCACACGATCTCAATGGTATCACCGGACTTGATGCATGCCCCCAACACGCTTAGCACACTTTTCGCATTACCTTCCGATTCGCGATATCGGAAAGTGATCTTACTTTCATATTCCAGTGCCATCTTGCAGAAAAGTCCTGCCGGTCTCAAATGCAATCCCGTCGGATTTTTGATCGTTACCTTTTTACTGATCATTTTCTCCTCCACTGCTCTTTGTCAATGTGATCTGTACATTGATCGTATCTTCAAGTTCAATTCCGTCAGGAAGTGTAACCTGGATCGGAACATTATAGGTTCCCGCTGTCTTGCAATCGTTCAGATTGATTGACACACTTCCTTTTTCAAGAGTAAAATCATCCAGATCCTCTTTAGAACCACGCACAACAATTTCCAGATCGCCCTGTTCTGCATATGACACCTTGTAATCCTTTGGTGCATTCAGCAGCGCAATGGAATTGTATGGGAATTCAACTGTCTTAGTTCCGAATTTCTCTACCTGGATCTTTATAACGATCGGTACGCCTCCTGCGCTGTCCTGGTCTGTCTTTGCCCAGTACGGAAGATAATTGGCGATATCTACTGTCTTCTCTATTGTCTGGTCCAGACCATCTTCTGCCAGCTCTTCTGCCGGAATTTCAATAGAATCTACCGTTTCCAGCTGCTCCTCTGTGCCTACGATCTGAATGCTTTCCGGCTGGATACTGATTCCGCTGAAATGATATCCGCTCGCAGTACCGATCAGTGAAGTATCAAATTCTACCGGAATACTCTTTGTCTGAAGCATGGTGATTTTTACCTTCAGTCCTTCGTCTCCCAGGTTATTCTCAATCTGTGTCGAATCTACGATCTTTCCATTGTTATCATAAAGAATCAGCTCTGCTTCTTTTTCCTCATCTTTAGACTGTCCTGAAACATCGACAAGTGCTACCACCTTGTCGATTGAATCGATTACTGATTCTGGTCCGCTGATCTTAATCTTCTCCGGATTTGCTTTCAGCTCACCCACCTGATATCCGTCTCTCGGTGTTCCCGAACTGGTTGCAGTGATCGGGAAAGTCTCTGATTTTCCAAGTTCAATGCTTACTCGCAGATTGATCGGATTGGCAGTCGCCTCAAACCTTCCTGCATAAGAAGGGATCGATATATCGATCGGGATCAGGGATCTGGTTCTGACATCCAGATTCTTCATATCCGCTGTTGCTCTGATATCATCAGTTTTAATTTTATTTAAAATAGAACGTTTTGCCTTTACTGTTACGGATACCGTCCTGCTGTCATCCAGAATCTGATATGTATTGCCCGGATTTGTTACGATTTCCGGATGTGTCACTGTCACCTGGATTCCGGAAAATGTCCGTTCGTCCACCGGATCTTCAATATTCATAACAATTATCCATAAAAGGACAGAGAATACAAATGCCAACAACTTAAGACCCCAGTTTTTAGTCAACGCCCTTTTCATGCGATCTCCATCCTTTCCATATTTTTTTCAAACGTCCGATCTCCACACTCTTCTTACTGATAGATTCCAGACGTTTTTTCAGATATTCCGGTGTAACATTGCGCACAAGCTGTCCGCCCATCGCTACAGATACATACCCGGTCTCTTCTGATACGGTGACGATCAGAGCATCACTCACCTCACTCATTCCGACTGCTGCACGATGTCTGGTCCCCAGCTCCTTACTGATTCCCATATTGTCTGACAGTGGAAGATAGCAGGTCGCTGATACGATCCTGTCTCCACGGACAATGATCGCGCCATCATGAAGTGGTGTGTTGTGTTCAAAAATATTGATCAATACCTGCGGTGATACAATACAGTCCAGCGCGATTCCGGTACTCTCGTATTCTGTCAGCATGATTGCCTGCTCTACGACGATAAGTGCTCCTGTCTTCACTGCCCCCATCGCAAAGGATGCTTCTACGATTCCATCGATCGTTTTCTGGCTGAAACGTACATTATCTTTTCCTCTTTTATCCAGTGCTACCATATTGGGAACAAATTGTTTTTCCCCCAGTTTTTCCAATGCTCTTCTGAGCTCAGGCTGGAAAATGATCACGACTGCGGTTGCCATGACCGGAAGTGAATTCTGTGCAATCCACAAAATCGTATACATTTTAAAAAATGCAGCCACCAGAATAAACAATGCAACAACCAGAATCCCCCTCAGCAGCATCCAGGCTTTTGTATTCTTTATCCAGAGAATAATCTGATAGAATAAAAATGTAATAATCAGTATCTCAACAGCATCTACTACCCGGATCTGCGGAAAGTACCACGATTCTGATACAAATTCTTTTAAAACCTGTGTTAATACTGTGTTCAACAGTGTACCCCCTTTTTCTATCCGTTATTTATACCCCTGTTTTTTATAATATTTCCCTATTTGTTATCGCTATTCAGTTCATTTTCCACAATGCTCTGAATATCCAGTTCTTCCTTCAGGCTCTGTGCAAGAAGGATTTCATCTGTATTGCCCCCAACTCTTGTCGGTCGCTGAACTGCCGGACTCTTTGGCCATTTTACCTTAGAAGCCGTTTTTGTTTTGCGTACTGCCGGTTTTTCCGTCTGCCCACTCTTCGACTTCTGTCTTCTCTCCGGCTCTGTTTCCACAATCTCACCTGTTTCTTTCCGCTCATTGATATGTTTGACCGTCTTCTCCGGAGCTGTCACCGAAATCTTAGGGATGGCTTTTACATAATAGTAATATTCATCATCCTCAAACTGGAGACGTTCTGTTCTGGAATAATCCACCGAGAACAGGAAAAATTCCATGATAAAACCAATCACGACTGCTGCAATATTTCCAACGATCAGCATATTATAAGAGGTATGTATATCGAATACAATATCTCCGATCACAATTACAACAATATTCACAACCGCACCGGATGCTGCTGCGATTTTCCACGCATGATCTACCGAAAGCCGGCGCACTGTATATACCACAAAAATAGAGATAATAAATGCGATCACAGTGATCCACAGAGTTTTATCCTGGAATACCGTCTTCACAAACAGCGAAATCTGCCTGGTAATTCCATCCGCACTGGTGATCGCTGTTGCCGAGGTTCTCACACATTCGATCATATAGTAAATAATTGTTCCAAATACAACCGGTACTGCTGAAATCGGTCCAAGTACAAGCGCACAGGCAACCGGCACCACATACGGAACATGAAGCATAAATGCTACCGGTGTGACCAGCAGAAGAAGTGCCTTTTTCGGAGTAAATCTGCAGTAAAAGATAAACATTACCACAAAAATCAGTGCCGCTGCCGCTGCCACTCCTATAGACAGTTTGAACAGATGCACAATTACAAGTCCTGCCGCCACATACGCCGTTACAACCGGTGGAAGAAAGGTACAGATCACTGCCAGTGCCACCGCTACAACCGGTGTCGCCACCGCTTTCATCAGTCCAATATTCTGGTTGATCATAAGAAATGTAACCAGTGCCAGAACAAACTGCACAGCTTTATCAATATAGATTGATTTCATCGCGTATAATTCCTGTAATTTATCTCTCCATACTATCAGATCATTCATTATCGTTTCTCCCTTTCATACATTCTGTTCAGTCTTGTAAGATCGTGATTGAATTGTTTCACACGCTTTCTTGCTTTTTCATGTTTGGTTCCGTAAAAATGGGAAGCAACGATTCCATAAAAAATAACAAGTACCAGATATCCAATTATCACAGTTGCCGCAAGCATCACAAGAAACTGCATATTCAGATTTCCCATCAGTTCATCCAGAAAAGCAATAACTCCGATTCCCACTGCAACAGCATAGCCGACCGTGACCCATATGATCGTAGCAATGGTGTGAAAGCTCCGGTAATCTTTCTTATAATAAGAACTGATCTTAAAATCTTCCTCTCCCTGTTTGCTTTCGTACATCGCCATCCTTGTCATCAGCTTAACTTTGCTTTCATTTAACATTTTGTCACCTCATACGTTTTATTCGTATATGCATTACTTTCAGTATAACAAATATCAGATTCCTTGTCCAATACTTACCGTCAAAAAGTATACATTTTCGGCTCCTGCCTTTTTAAGCACTCTCGCCGCCTCGTCTAAGGTACTTCCTGTCGTATAAATGTCGTCGATCAAAACGATATTTTCTCCTTTTACATTTTTCTGCACTGCAAATGCTCCCCTGATATTTCGTTTTCTCCCTTTATCGCCCAGCTCTTTCTGAGGACTAGTCGCCTTAATTCTCTTAACAGCACCTGCATCCATAGCAATTCCGGTATTTTCTGATAATACCTTTGCTACAATTTCTGCCTGATTAAATCCCCGCTTTCTTTTTCGCCGGGAATGCAGCGGAACCGGCACGATCAAGGTGATCTTTCTTTCCCATAGATAAGGAAGAAAATGCTCTGCCATTTCTTTTCCGAACGTTTGTCCGTAAATCCTCCGGTTCTGATATTTCATTGCATAAACTGCATTTTCCACTGCATCTTTATGCACCCAGAGACTTCTGCCATCAACAAAAAGATGCTTCTGCCTGGTACAGTCATAGCAATATTCTTCAGCCGGATCTGTCAAAGGCTTTCCACAGCACATGCATCTTACTTCACCAATATAAGGAAGTTTTTCACGGCACGCCTTGCAGATTCCATTGTGTTCCGTAGAATGTTTCTTTCCTGCACTTACAATTTCTCCACAAAACGGACATTTTGAGGGATAAATTAGTTCCAGAATTGTTTCTTTGACCTTTTTTAAGTTTTCCATCCGCTTTTCGGATTTGATTTTCTACATTTTCTGTGTAACTATCCGCAGAACTCCCGGATCCGTTCTGCCAGACTGGTATTCCGGTTGTGTTCATTGGTATTCCGGATCATCTCCTGGAAGGTCTGGTCATTTCCGACAATTGTCACACATTTTCTGGCTCTTGTGATTGCCGTGTAAAGAAGATTCCTGTGAAACAGCTGTCTCGGTCCGCTCAGAAGAGGGATAACAACCGCCGGATATTCGCTTCCCTGCGACTTGTGAATGGTGATCGCATAGGAAAGCTCCAGTTCTTCCAGCAATTCAAACGGATACTTTACTTTTCTCTTTTCATCGTATTCAACTTCCAGTGTTTCAGTATATGTATTGATCTCGGTGACAATTCCCATATCGCCATTAAAAATCCCCATCCCTTTATCCACCGTCAGTCCATACTTGGTTGTGATCTCCCATTCAAGCTGATAGTTATTCTTGATCTGCATCACCTTGTCGCCCACGCGGAATTTGTGATCGCCATATTCTTTTTCCGCTTTTCCCGGCTCCGGTGGATTCAAATACTCCTGCAAAATACTGTTCAGCCTTTCCACTCCCAGCAGTCCTTTCCGCATCGGTGTGAGTACCTGGATATCATATGGTTTTGCATTGACATATTTGGGAAGCTTCTTCTGGATCAGTGTCAGCAGAACACTGATGATCACATTCGGATCCTGTCTTTTCAAGAAGAAGAAATCCCGGCTTTTATTATCCAAAAGGACCGGTTCTCCCCGGTTGATCTTATGTGCATTTACCACAATATCACTCTCCTGTGCCTGTCGGAAAATCCGGGTCAGCATGACAACCGGAAAACATTCCGATGCGATGAGATCCTTCAAAATACTTCCCGGGCCTACTGATGGAAGCTGGTTACAGTCCCCTACCAGGATCAGCCTTGTCCCCGGTACAATTGCGGTAAGAAGTGCATTCATCAGAGGCAGGTCTACCATAGACATCTCATCGATGATGATCACATCGGTTTCCAGTGGATTGTCTGCATTTCTTGCAAATCCGTTCCGGTTCGGGTTCTCATCCTCCTCCGGATTACCGTTCACCTCCAGAAGCCGGTGGATTGTCTGCGCTTCCCATCCGGTTGCCTCTGTCATTCTTTTTGCGGCACGCCCGGTTGGTGCTGCCAGCATAATTTCCATATTCTCACTGTGAAAATATTCGATCATGGCATTGATCGTCGTCGTTTTTCCGGTTCCAGGACCTCCTGTGAGAATCATAATTCCATTCCGTACAGCCGCCATGACCGCATTTTCCTGCTTCTCATCAAGCTGCATTTCGGCTTCTTTTTCAATCTGATGGATCTTTTTTTCGATCACTACATTGGCTTCTTCATATTCCAGATTCAGATCATGCAGCATTTTCGCGGTATTGAGTTCCAGATAATAGAAGTGGGACACGTATACCCGCAGACCTTCTTCAGATTCTTTGAGTACGATCTTCTTTTCCATCGACAGATCCATCAGGTATTTCTCAATATCCTTAATCTCCACTTCCAGAAGTGCAGATGCCCGACGAAGCAACACGTCCTTTGTCAGATAGACATGCCCTTCGGCAACACTCTGCTGTAAGGTATAAAAAATACCACTCCGGATACGGAAATCCGAGTCTGAATGAATGCCGATCTTCGTTGCGATTTCATCAGCGATCTTAAATCCGATCCCCTGAATCTGATCTGCAAGCTGGTATGGATTTCCTTCCAGTACCTGATAGGTCTTCGGACCGTAAAACTGATAAATCTTTGCTGCAAGTGTCGTCGAAATCCCAAATTTCTGAAGATAGATCATTGCCTTCCGCATATCTTTTTTCTCTTCTACCTGTACAGCGATCTCTCTTGCCATACGTTCGCTGATCCCACGCACCTCCGCAAGTCTTTCTGGTTCTTCTTCGATGATCCGGAAGGTGTCTTCCCTGAATTTTTTCACAATCCTGCCGGCAAGAGATGCACCAACCCCTTTGATCGCCCCTGATCCCAGATAGCGTTCAATCGAAAGCAGATCTTCCGGTGCTTTGATCTCATAATTGAGCACTCGGAGCTGTGTTCCATATACACTGTGAACCACATATTCTCCGTTCACCTCAACCAACTCTCCCTCTGATAAATAGTTAAAGTTTCCGACACAGGTCAGATCGCCATCATCATTATTCAAATTAAATACGGTATATCCATTGTCTTCATTGCGAAATACAATGTGTTCTACGTAACCTTTTACTGTTTCCATACTTTTTCCTTTTTAAAAAGGCTGTCTCTCTACAGAAACAGCCTTCTCATGTGCTTATCACTAGAAATCTTTTTTTCCGTTCATAAACTCCACATACTGACCGGTACCGATTGCAACAACCTTCATCGGGTCTTCCGCTGTCATCGTATTGATGCCTGTCTTTTCTTCGATCAGTTCTTCCAGCCCGCGAAGCAGCGCACCTCCACCTGTCAGTACAATTCCACGATCCAGAATATCCGCGGAAAGTTCCGGCGGTGTTCTCTCCAGAACCCCAATGACTGCTTCGACGATCTGACTTGTAGTCTCATGCAGGGCTTCTTCGGTCTCAGAAGCCGTTACCGTAACCGTCTTTGGCAATCCTGTTACCAGATTTCGTCCCCTTACTTCCATTGATTCATCTTCTACAAGAGGATATGTCGTTCCGATCTTGATCTTGATGTCTTCTGCTGTCCTGTCTCCGATCAGCAGATTGTGCTTTTTCCGGACATAACGGACGATTGCTTCATCAAAATCATCACCTGCAACTTTTAATGATGTATTCACAACAGTTCCTCCAAGGGAAATTACCGCAATGTCGGATGTACCACCACCGATATCCACGATCATGTTGCCGCATGGTTTTGAAATATCTATTCCGGCTCCGATTGCCGCCGCAACCGGTTCCTCAATCAAATGTACTTCCCGCGCACCGGCTGCAAAAGCAGCCTCTTCTACTGCCTTTTTTTCAACCTCTGTAACACCGCTTGGCACACAGATACTGATATTCGGCTTCTTAAATGTACGCTTTCCCAATGCTTTCTGAACAAAATATTTGATCATTTTTTCTGTGACAATGTAATCGGAAATAACACCCTGTCTGAGAGGTCTTACCGCAACAATGTTCCCCGGTGTCCTTCCAAGCATCAGCCTTGCTTCTTCACCGATTGCTTTTATCATATTGGTATCTCTGTCAAAGGCAACGACTGAAGGTTCTTTCAGTACAACTCCCTTTCCTTTCACATAAACGAGGATACTTGCTGTTCCTAAATCAATTCCTAAATCTATTGACATCACGATTCCCCTTTCACATACTCACCTTATTATAATCAAATCTCTAGTAAATAGGAAGTCTTTTTTTCAAGTTCAGGATTTTTTAAGATTTCTGTATCATTTTCTGTCCAGCATCATTTTGATGTATTTTCCTGTATATGAATTCGGGTTTTCTGTCACTTCTTCCGGTGTACCGCACGCAACAACTGTGCCCCCCTTGTCACCGCCTTCCGGTCCGATATCGATAATATAATCTGCTGTCTTGATCACATCCAGGTTATGTTCGATCACGATAACCGTATTGCCATCTGCCGCGAGTCTGCGCAGGATTTCCGTCAACTTGTGCACATCTGCAAAATGAAGTCCGGTTGTCGGTTCGTCCAGAATGTACACTGTCTTCCCAGTGCTTCTCCGGCTCAGTTCAGTTGCAAGCTTGATCCGCTGTGCTTCACCGCCGGAAAGGGTTGTAGACGGCTGTCCAAGACGAATATAAGAAAGTCCTACATCGTAAAGTGTCTCCATTTTTCTACGGATACTCGGTACATTTTCAAAGAAATGAAGCGCCTCTTCTACCGTCATATTCAGAACATCATAAATGCTTTTTCCTTTATATTTTACCTCCAGTGTCTCACGGTTGTAGCGCTTTCCGCCGCATACCTCACACGGCACATATACATCCGGAAGGAAATGCATCTCAATCTTGATGATTCCATCTCCGCTACACGCTTCACAGCGTCCGCCCTTGACGTTAAAGCTGAATCTTCCTTTTTTATAGCCTTTCGCCTTCGCATCCGCGGTTGCCGCAAACAGATCCCGGATCAAGTCGAATACTCCGGTATATGTCGCCGGATTGGATCTTGGCGTCCTTCCGATTGGAGACTGGTCAATGTCGATCACTTTGTCCAGCATTTCCAGTCCTTCAATCCGCTTATGCTTTCCAGGAATCACACGGGCACGGTTTAGCTTTTTCGCCATACTCTTGTATAGGATTTCATTCACCAATGAACTCTTACCGGAACCTGATACGCCGGTTACACAGGTCATCACGCCAAGTGGGAACTTCACGTCAATATTTTTCAGGTTGTTCTCTGCTGCACCTACAACTTTGATCCAGCCGGTCGGAACTGCGCGGGTTTCCGGAACCGGGATCTTGATCTTTCCGCTTAAATATGCACCTGTGATCGACCGTTCTACTTTCATGATCTCCTGTGCCGTTCCCTGGGCAACCAGTTCTCCACCGTGTTCTCCGGCTCCCGGTCCGATATCGATTACCTGGTCTGCCGCAAACATGGTATCTTCATCATGCTCAACCACGATCAGTGTATTTCCAAGATCACGGAGATGCTTGAGTGTTGCGAGAAGTTTGTCATTATCTCTCTGGTGCAGGCCGATACTTGGCTCATCCAGAATATAAGCCACACCCACAAGACCGGAACCGATCTGTGTCGCGAGCCGGATTCTCTGTGCTTCTCCACCGGAAAGAGTTCCTGTTGCACGGGCAAGTGTCAGATATTCCAGACCCACATCCAGAAGGAACTGCAGGCGCGCTTTGATCTCTTTTAATATCTGTCCGCCGATCATCTGCTGCGTCTTTGACAGTTCCAGACTGCTGATAAACCGCTGAAGCCGTTCAATCGACATTGCTGTTACGTCTGAAATATTTTTATCTCCGACCGTTACCGCAAGTGCACCCTTTTTCAGTCGCTGTCCGCCACATTCCCGGCAAGGTGTGATCTGCATAAAACTCTCATATTCTGCTTTCATAGTCTCCGATCCCGTTTCACGGTATCTTCGCTCCACATTCCGGATCAGCCCATCAAATGCAACGTCATAGATCCCTTCCCCGCGTTGTCCTTTATAATAGACCTTGACTTCTTTTCCATTAGTCCCACGAAGTAAAACATCCTGGATTTCTTTCGGATACTGTTCAAACGGCGTATCCAGGTCAAAATGATATTCCTTGCAGAGTGCTTCCAGAATCGCGTGAGTAAAACTGCTCTTATCGGTACAGGACTGCCATCCTGTCACCACGATTGCTCCTTCATTGATGCTGAGTGATTTGTCCGGAATCATCAGATCTTCATCAAACTCCATTTTATATCCGAGTCCGAAACATACCGGGCAGGCACCAAATGGATTGTTAAACGAAAAGCTTCTCGGCTCGATCTCATCAATACTGATTCCGCAGTCCGGGCAGGCAAAATTCTGGCTGAAATTCAGCGGTTCCCCTCCGATCACATCCACAACCAGAAGCCCCTCCGCAAGACTTAATACACTTTCTATGGAATCTGCAAGTCTTTTTTCAATCCCCGGTCTGACAACCAGACGGTCTACAACAATCTCAATATTATGTTTTATATTCTTGTCCAATGAGATTTCTTCGGAAAGCTCATACATATTTCCGTCAATCCTTACACGGACATAACCGCTTTTCTTTGCTCTGTCCAGAAGCTTGACATGGGTTCCTTTTCTCCCCCGCACAACCGGTGCCATCAGCTGGATCTTTGTTCCTTCCGGAAGTGCCATGATCTGATCGGTCATCTCATCTGCCGTCTGCTTCTTGATCTCTCTTCCACACTTCGGACAATGCGGAATCCCGATTCTTGCATACAGCAGTCGAAAATAATCGTAAATCTCCGTCACGGTTCCGACTGTGGATCTCGGATTGCGGTTCGTAGACTTCTGGTCGATGGAAATCGCCGGTGAAAGCCCTTCAATACTTTCTACATTCGGCTTCTCCATCTGCCCAAGGAACTGCCTTGCGTAAGAAGACAGAGATTCCATATATCGTCTTTGTCCCTCTGCATAAATTGTATCAAATGCAAGGGATGATTTGCCGGAACCACTGAGACCGGTCAGTACTACCAGTTTGTTTCTCGGAATATCTACATCAAGATTCTTCAGATTGTGCTCGTTCGCACCTCTGATCTTTATCAGTTCTTTCTTTTCTTCAGCCATCTGTTCTTCCTCTTCTATCTCTTCGCTTTACTCCATCTCATTCAAATGCTTTTTCAGCTCGATCAGCTTATCACGCAGCTCTGCTGCCGCCTCGAAATTCAGCTCTGCTGCCGCTTTCTTCATCTGCTTTTCCAGCTTCTTGATCAGCTTCTCCAGCTCTGCCACACTCATGGATTCCGGATCTTTTTCCAGCTTCATCTCTTCTGCTGCAACCTTCTTTGAAATACTGATCAGATCACGCACCGACTTCTTGATCGTCTGTGGCGTGATTCCATGTTCTTCATTGTATTTCATCTGAATCTCACGACGGCGCATCGTCTCATCAATCGCCATCCGCATCGAATCCGTCATGTTATCCGCATACATGATAACATGCCCCTCTGCATTTCTCGCCGCACGGCCAATGGTCTGGATCAATGAAGTTTCCGAACGCAGAAAACCTTCTTTGTCCGCATCCAGAATCGCTACCAGTGTGATCTCCGGAATATCCAGACCTTCTCGAAGCAGGTTAATTCCAACCAGTACATCAAATACATCCAAACGCATATCCCGGATGATCTCTGTCCTTTCCAGAGTATCAATATCCGAATGTAAATATTTCACACGAATGCCAAGCTCCCGCATATAATCGGTCAGATCTTCCGCCATACGCTTTGTCAGCGTTGTGATCAGTACCTTATTCTTCTTCGCTGTTTCTTTATTTACCTCACTGATCAGATCATCAATCTGTCCTTCGATCGGACGCACTTCTACTTCCGGATCCAGAAGACCTGTCGGTCGGATTACCTGCTCTGCCCGCAGCAGTTCATGAGACTCCTCATACTCTCCCGGTGTCGCCGATACAAACAGTACCTGGTCAATCTTACTTTCAAATTCCCCAAAGCTGAGCGGTCTGTTATCCTTTGCCGATGGCAGACGGAATCCATAATCTACCAGTGTTGTCTTTCTCGACTGATCGCCGTGATACATGGCTCCAATCTGTGGAATCGTCTTATGCGACTCGTCGATCATGATCAGAAAATCATCCGGAAAATAGTCAATCAATGTACATGGCGGCTCTCCTGCTTTCTGCCCGGTCAGATGCCTCGAATAGTTTTCAATTCCGGAACAAAATCCTGTCTCTCGCATCATTTCTATATCAAAATTCGTTCTCTCAGAAATACGCTGTGCTTCCAGAAGCTTATCTTCCCCTTTAAAATAACGGATCTGCTGCTCCAGTTCTTCTTCAATCTCCCCGATGGCACGCTCCATATTCTCCTTGGACACTACATAATGAGATGCCGGGAAAATTGCCACATGCCCGATCACATTCAACACTTCACCAGTCAATGTATCAATCTCTGTTATTCTGTCTATCTCATCACCGAAAAATTCAACTCTGTATGCAATTTTTTCCGAATACGCCGGGAAAATCTCAACCACATCTCCTCGCACCCGGAACGTTCCACGCTTGAAATCCATATCATTGCGGTCATACTGGATCTCAACCAACTTCTTCAGAACTTCATCCCTGTCTTTGATCATGCCCGGTCTAAGTGAAATCACCATCTCCTTGTAATCAATCGGCGAACCCAGTCCGTAAATGCAGGACACACTTGCCACAATGATGACATCATTCCGCTCAGAAAGCGCTGCTGTCGCAGAGTGGCGGAGCTTGTCGATCTCATCGTTGATGGCAGAATCCTTGGCAATGTAAGTGTCGGATGACGGAACATAAGCTTCCGGCTGGTAGTAGTCGTAGTAGGAAACAAAATATTCCACTGCGTTATCGGGGAACATCTCCTTGAACTCTCCGTATAACTGAGCTGCAAGTGTTTTATTATGAGCGATGACAAGTGTCGGCTTCTGTAATTGCTGAATCACATTTGCCATCGTAAAAGTTTTTCCAGAACCCGTAACCCCTAGTAAAGTCTGGCATTGATTGCCTTCCTTGAACCCTTTTACAAGCTCTGCAATCGCCTGTGGCTGGTCTCCGGTTGGCTCATATGGGGCTTTTAATTTGAAAGCATGTCCGCCTTGCGGGCTGCTTTTATGAGCAAGCAGCTGACTATTGTCAGCGGATTGCGAATGTCCTTTTTCTGCATTCATGGTAAATCCCTCCATTTGTAACTTTTACTATGACCATTATCAGCCAAAATTTCGTACTCAGATTCTTAACGAAATGTCTATTTTTGTCTCGAATAGAGGTCATTTTTGTCTCGTTACGAATAAAAGTCACATTACGTAGATCCCTGTGGGAAAATTCATTTTTGCGGATAAAACAGCACCTAGAAATACCTGATGATACCAGGCTCCGGTTCTGTCATATTTTTACTGTTTTTTTCTTGTAACAGTCCCTATTATATCAGACATTTTTTTGAAAGTATATAGATGAAGGCAAGAAAAAAGTACAAATGTTCGATTCTTATTTGTACTTTTTTCTATCACTACTATTCTATTTTTCATCATGCTGCGTGGAAATATTCTTCTATAATCAAGTCAGGTCTGCGTACAAAACACCAGATCATATTGGCAGAGTCATCTTCATACGGTTCTTTCCATAACTGTTCAAAGATAATCTCATGGGTAACTACCTGTCTGGAGGAATCTGCCAGCAGATACAGGAATGCCTTTTCTCGCTCATTTAGGGTTGCAAGCTCATGCTCTCCCCAGTAAACCGTATGATAACACCAGTCAATCAGAAGTTTTCCCTTTTGTATAATCTTCTGCTTTTCTCTTATCAATACTGTGTCATAGACCGCTATGGTATGGAATTTTTCAAATGCATCCAGATTAACGGTCGTACATTCCCACTCAGTTTGTAACCCTTCACAAAGCCGACTCCACTTATCTACCTCATCCGCAGCAATCAATACTTTTTTCATTTGTATCCCTTTTCTTATGTTACTTCATTTTTAAAGCAGAAAAGACAGTGAAATCTCTCCACCGCCTTTCCTGTTTTTGATTTAATTCGTTAATTTCATTTCTTCGTTTAACGTATTCTCTTCCTTCATCTTCCGTACCAATTCTTGAATCTTTTTATAAGATTCTTCGCTGATTGTATGTTCCATCCGACACGCATCATGATTTGCAGTTTCCGAAGATACTCCTATTCGTCGTAAAAATTCTTCTAAAAGCACATGCCTTGCATAGATTTTTTTTGCAATCTTTCTTCCTTCTTCTGTCAGTTCAATGCTGCCATATCGGTCTTTTATTACATATCCATCTGCCAGCAGTCCACGTACTGCAACTGAAACACTCGCTTTGGAATAGTTCAGATAATCACTAAGCATAGAATTACGAACATATCCTTTCTGACGTTTCAATACATACGCCGCTTCCAGATAATCCTCCCTCGATTCAGTTTCTTCATTTTTGTGTCTCCTGATTCTTTTGTAGTTGCTTTATGGTAATTTCTGTTAGTTTTTACGAACCGCTATCTGGCATTATAGGGCGTAAGAAACAGAAATGTCAATGGAATTTTTCGAAAAAAAGAGAGCCTCTTTTAGAAGCCCTCTCTGTGACGCTCTTTCCTCAGTTCATACCGGCGTTTTCCGCCCTCCCACTCGGCCTCCTGCTCCGGGGATTCCAGAATCAGGCCCGGGACGGGAAGTGCGCGGCCGTTCTCGTCGATGGCCACCATCACCACGTAGGCACGGTTGATCATTTTCCGAATGCCGGTCGCAAGCTCTTCCACGTACGTGTCGACGCGCACCTCCATTGAGGTGCGTCCGACATACGTCACTCTTCCGACCAGTACGACGGTGTCGTTCAGAAAAGCAGGATGCTTGAA
>ENA-OPRT01000009-OPRT01000009.1-human-gut-metagenome-genome-assembly--contig:-NODE-9-length-126360-cov-11.793999_pt1 | contig 126360 bp, 111 predicted proteins | sample MGYA00241895_ERZ501884 | MGnify/ENA primary metagenome ERZ501884 (study PRJEB25962, sample SAMEA2042225) | human gut metagenome | biome: human gut; feature: human-associated habitat; material: faeces...
TGACCAACTTTTCCCGGATTCTGAATACCCTTACCGGAATGCATTTTGAAGACAGGAATCAGTTCATCCACAGCTTAAACCGCTACAGCCTTCTGATCATTGATGACCTCGGAATTGAACGGAACTCTGACTTTGCACTGGAACAGGTATTCAATGTGATTGACAGCCGTTACCGCAGTAAAAAGCCCCTGATCATAACAACCAATCTCACTTTATCAGAGCTGAATAACGCCGCTGATATCGCACACAAGCGAATTTATGACCGGATTCTGGAGAGATGTGTTCCCATCCGTATCAATAACCGGAATATCCGTCAGGACAATGCAACAGCTAATTTAAAAAAAACGAAAAAAATTCTGTTAGATAATCACACTTCAAACCAGAGTTGAAACAAAGCAGCATCGCACAATAACTATTTTTCACTGACAGTAGTACTACTTTCTTTTCTTATTTATCACCAGAGACATGCCACTGTCAGTTATCTAAAACTATAGTACTAAACCACAAGATTTTAAAACTAAATCGCCCGGATACGGGCATAAAAAGGAGGTGCCAGATATGGCAAATAAAAGAATTATGACACCAGAAGAAAAAGTGCTTTTACAGGCAAAACACAGACTGGAAGAAATCGAAGCAAGAAACCGTAAAAAGGAACGTAATGCCAGAACACGCAGATTGATTCAAGAAGGAGCGATTCTGGAAAGCATTGCTCCACATATTAAAGAAATGGATTTAGATACCCTAAAGCGGGAGCTGATGCTCCGGCTAAGAGGAATGTAAATACACAAGTTCTACTCCCGAAGGGCGCACTTACTCACCACCCGATAAATCGGGCGGTGGTATCCCCTACGGGGCTCGTGCGCTCTGCCGAGGGCTATCCGCTGTTGCAGGCAACATCGAAAGGAGGTGCCAGATATGGCAATTTATCATATGCAAGCCAAGGTCGTCAGCCGTGGTTCCGGGCGGTCTGCTGTCGCTGCATCTGCTTATATGAGCTGTAGCCGCATATACAATGATTACGATGGCATCCAGCATGACTACACCCGAAAACATGGACTGATCTATCAGGAAGTAATGCTTCCCCCTATGGCTCCGCCTAAATGGAAAAACCGGGAGCAACTCTGGAATGCTGTAGAAGCTGCTGAAAAAACAAAAGACAGCCGACTGGCAAGAGAATTTGTTGTCGCACTCCCTATTGAGTTGGATAAAGACAGCAATATTTCTCTTCTTCAGAATTTTATTCAAAAGAATTTTGTAGATATGGGAATGTGTGCCGATTTCGCCATTCACGATACAGATGGTCACAATCCCCATGCACACATTCTACTTACTGTCCGTCCATTAAACGAAAACGGAACATGGCAGTATAAAACCGAAAAAGAATATCTATGCATCAAAGATGGAGAGGAAAAGGGATTTACTGCTTCTGAATTTAAGGATGCTCAGAAAGAGGGCTGGGAAAAACAGTATCGTTATAAAGCTGGGAAAAAGAAAGTATATCTGACTCCCTCGGCAGCACAGGAGAAAGGTTATGAACGTATCGACAAACATCCAAAAAGCACCCGGTATGGCAGACAAAACCCGATTTCCGAACAATGGAACAGTGAGGAACAGCTCTGCCTCTGGAGAGCAAACTGGGCAGATGCCGTAAATAAAATGCTTGCCCTTAATCAGATAAATGCCGCCATTGATCACCGCAGTTTTGCAGCTCAGGGAATCACTGAACAGCCAACCATCCACGAAGGCTACATTGCCCAGAATATGGAAAAGAAAGGCATGATAGCAGACCGGTGTGAAATCAACCGTCGGGTTCGTGCGGATAACAGAATACTACGGGAATTAAAAACACAGATAAAAAAATTGGTTCAAGCTGTCGAAAAATCTATTCCGGTAATTGCAGAAACATTAGAAGCAATCCGCAATCATATGATTTTTACACAATATCATTTACTTCATAATGAAATGCAAAAAGAAGTGATCCATGACTGGATGCAGCATTTTCGTCCTATCCTAAATAAATATGATACCATTAAGAAAAAGCTCAAAGCGAAAGTTACTGAAAAGAAAGAACTAAATGTGCAAAAAAGTAAAACCAGTATTCTAAATCCTTTCCAGCATATAAAGTTAAACCAGCAGCTTACAACCGTAACAGAAGAAATCGAGGAACTGAAATCTGCCAAAGAACAGCTGCTGTTTCAGGCTGAATGCTCCACAGAGAAAGATATGGCGAGCCTTTCCAGAAAATACGACCAGATGGATAAGAATCTGGATATTCTCGATTCTCAGGATATGGCTCTCAAAGAGCAGCTTGAAAAAGATGCTGTCGCTTTCCAAGAGGAAAAACTCCGGCCTAAACCAGAGCAATATACAGAATTACTGGATGCCAGAATCCAGATACGACCTACTTTCCGAGAGAAACTGATTGAGCAGCTCAAAGGTACTTTTGGTGAATATTATGACTATCACTATCGTGATATCGCAACCCATGAAGTGGATGATCTCAATATGGAAGATCCCTATAGCTTCTCTCATCGTACCTGGGAACTTGAATATCAGAGGAAACAGGAATTGCAAAAAAAACATCCTGTTCAATCCAGGCAAAAATCGCACAACACAGAACTATAATGTTTAAACTACTAATATAAAAAATATCCCGTTTTCTCAAAACAGTTATATTGCTTCATCCCAATAATTCACAAACTGCTAACCACCGAGCAAAAGTGAGGCACAAAGTGCGTAAGCATAATTTGATTTCTTTCCGCTTACGCACTCTCTTTTTATCTTGAGCAAAAAATTCCTACTTTGTAAAGCCAACAAATGGGGTTTGGGGGGCTCCCAAAGTGCGTTTGGATATCCAAACGCTATGCTTGCAAAACCAGTTCCACTAATTTCCCTCGATACTCCCTTCTTCTAAAATCAATGATAATTATAACATTGCCAATTTTGTAAAGTAATAATCAACTTAAAATATAGACGACAAACAATAAAACCATGATACTGTTACAAAAAGCAGTAGCATGGTTTCTTTATATTTCATTATAGATTTTCTCTATCTATCATATTTTCTATTGTTTCTGAGAAACAACACTCTTTCAAATCAATACTTTTGTCCATCTTCACAAGATTTGTATATTTCTCATCTGTATAGTGTTTTGATATTACAGCAAATACTTTATATGTAGGCTGTGCTGTTACATCTCTGATGTCCTTTTTCAGCAATGTGTTCGGTACATTTAATTTCGTATTTTTATCTTTTACGAAGCCAATACAACCACATATATTCCCGGCAGCTTTTTCTGTATATAATTTCGGTCCTCGATCTGTAAATTCTCCTATCATTGTTACGTTTTTCTTAATAAGCATCATACGTTCCAATATATCCAATTTTTGCCCCGTAGAGCCATCTTTTGCAAAAACAAAATCATTTTCTGTTAATCGCTTATCCAGGCATTTCTGGTAAAAATGAATTGCAGAAGCTGTCTCTTTTTTATTCAATCGAACTCCTGTCAAATGTAAAAAATTGTATCTATGGAAAACAACTTCATATCCCTGTACAGATGACAAAATCTTATTACTTTCCTGTAATTGCTTATTCACCTCTTTCGGTAAGCCATATAGGAACAAAACCTTCTGATCCTCAAGATGTTCTTTATATAGTTGTGCCGCTTTTGTCATAATCTGAATTGCACGTCTTTTGTCCATAACTTAATCCTTATCCCATAAAATTTAGAGAAGGGAATGTTCACGCCGCAGCACTAAACATTCCCTTCTCATGGTTGATTTTTCCGTTGTCTGCCAACCTCCAGCACCTTCGTCTGGAAAATATCAGGTTTTTCCGTTGCCTGCCAACCTCCGACACCTTCGTTCGGAAAACGTATCAGATTTTAGGTGTCAACCCACCGCTGATGCACAGCTTTTCTAATTACATTTTACACGAACTATGTGGAAAATGCAATTACAATTTTATCTTATGATGCCCTGCTACATTTTATACACTATTTATCTTACATTTCATTCTTGATAAATTATCTCTTTATCCACAATCTCCCTCGCACATACTTGTATATTGTTCATTCTTCCTATCCATTCCAAGACATTTTCCACCTTTAGCTGTTCTGTAATGCCTTGTGCCTGTTTCATCTGTTCTACAAGTCTTTCAAAGCGTTCCTGTGCCTGTTCTTCTATATCAGCCAAATAACCATTCAGCCTGCCGCTTGTAAGCATATTCAGATATAGCAATCTGCGGTATTCCTTCAAATACCGCAAATGTCTTTGTCCCCATACACCGACAACCCTTTGTTCTTCTTCCTTCGGTAAGGTAAGAGCAGGGATAAGATAATCCCCATGTCTGATATAAGTACCGCCCATCTCTTCAAAAATTGTTTTCTTCATTGTCTGTTCTACCTTTCTTATCGTTCTCTATTCATAGATTTTCTTTACGACCGTTCCAATTTTACAGTAACAATAATTCTTCAATTTTCAGTTCACATTGCCCCTCCCGAAGAAGTATGATAGAATAATTCTATTAAATTGAATCGGAGGTGCCACATGGCTATCAGTTCCAACAATATTCAGGTCTATACTACTTTGTCCAAAGAACTGGTTGCTGAGATTGATAAGGATGCAAAAGCGAACTATCGTACACGTTCCCAGCAGATTAACATGATCCTGACCGAGTATTATAAGACTCAAACAACAACCAAACATGAATCCGAGTAAAACACTGAATTGCCTGAAAACACAGGAAATATCAGTGTTTTCTTATGTTTTCCCTTAATTATAAGGTTCATGGGAACCATAATTATTCCCAAAGCTGATGTTTATGACGATCGGTTTTCTCATCTTCACTGCCTGCCGTATCAGGTAATCAATCCCTTCCATCAGCTCCGTTGTCCGCGGAAATGAATTTTCCCGTGGATTTCCCATTTTTACCACCAGAAGATCACTTCTATACGCAACGCCTCGATTCACTCCATCCGATGCTCTCCCATTTCCTGCTGCTATTCCAAGAACTGCTGTTCCATGTCCGCTGAGATCTCCAGACGGAACAAGGCGCCTGCCTTCGGTTTCCCCGAGTGCAAGCGCCTCATCAATTTCTTCCTTCGTATATTCAGTTCCTGATACATAGTTTTCCGGTGGATTTCCAGCTACACTCTGATCCCACAGTCGCAGGATCCGGGTACTGCCATCCTCGTTTCTGAAATCCGGATGGAAATAGTCCACTCCGGAATCCACAATACCCACCAAAATCCCCTTTCCGGTTAAGCCATCGGTTCCATTCTGCACCGGCAAAATGCAGCTTGCTTCCCGCCCTTCAAAGGTCTCAAAGTAGAGTCTCTTGGGCTTTTCTATAAACTCGATCTGCTCTCTGACTGAGTATGCAGCAATTTCCACTTCCGGCAATGTCACTACTGCATAACCACCAAGCAGCGGGACCACCTGGATCCTCTCACCACCAAGTCCGCTTTCCGGGCCACTGTACTTCACGATCACATCCCACAGCCTGGTGGTGGGATCATATCCCACATTCAGATTTCCCGATTTCGCCCGCTCATGCGGCAGGGCATTCATGGCAAGATTAAGAAGATTCTCTAATTTCTGATCTGGCATAAGGCTTTCATTTCCATTGATACATTTTTTTTATTATATGCAAAACCTTCGTTTAAAGCACCAACCATCTGTTCCAGCATTTCTCTTTTAATTCCGGGAACGAAGCTTAACAACTGACGAAGCGGCATTCCTTCCATCATCGCAGCCATCATTTCCTGATTATTAAAAAAAACACTCGGTTTTTCTGTCAGCGCATTTATTTTGCGCTGTAAGCTGGAAGAAGGGAAAGAATTGCTGCAATATACCAACAAATCCATCAGTACGATCAGCACCTTTTTATGCTTTTCCAGCCAAAGTCACTTTCAGACTGCTTTTAAGAAGCAATTCGGAATGACTCCCAATGAATGCAGGCGCATGGGGTCATAAATCGTCTCTAGATATCTCAAGGTTCCATGGATGCAAAAAGGCATGAGCCTTTTATATGACTCATGCCTCTTCAGCTAAACAGATATCCGTGATCTTATCCGATAATGTTATGCCGTTGCTTTTTTATCATCTGTCTTCTCAAGCAGTTTCTTCACGCCCTGGATCGCTACCAATACACCAAGGATCAGCAGTAATACTGCAAATACAAGCTGTAAGGTGTTTCCAAGATCCAGCCCTGTTGTTACCAGTGCCTTTGAAAGCTTTGTGATGGTCATACCAAGTGCTGTGAAGGTAACTGCCATCATGAATACCATCGGGATCCAGAGCATGCAGCCCTGACGTTTTGTTTTCTTTAAGAATACCGCGCAGGCTACAAGGGCAAGTACAGATAACAGCTGGTTTGCGGAACCGAACAGCGGCCAGATCTCCGCATAGCCTACTTTTGTAAGCATGTAGGCAAGTACCAGTGTGATAACTGTTGCAAAATATTTATTTGTTACGACTTTCAGGAATGGGCTCATGTTTTCCTCATCTGTATCAGAATCAAGGAAAAATTCCTGGAATGACAGACGTCCAACTCTGGCTACAGAATCAAGAGAGGTCAGTGCAAATGCGGATACAGCAAGGTTGATCAGGGTAAATACCAGGGAATGCGGAAGGCCAACTACAGAAAGGAAGTTTGCGATAGCACCTGCAAAAATCTGTGGCTGTGTTGTAAGTCCCTGTGCTGCTGCTTCACCGTCTGCAAAGGATGCAACTGCGATCAGTGCGATGATGGCAAGCATACTTTCCATCAGCATTGCTCCAAAGGAAACAGGAAGCATGTTTTTCTCATTTTTGATCTGCTTGGATGCAGTACCGGAGGATACCAGTGAATGGAAACCGGAAACAGCACCGCAGGCGATGGTTACAAACAGGATCGGGAACATATACTGTCCGTCTACGTTAAAGCTTGTAAATGCCTTCAGGTTACAGGAAGGATTGGCAACAAATACACCGATAACCGCACCGACGATCATGAAAATGAGCAGATAGCTGTTCAGATAATCACGTGGCTGAAGCAGTGCCCATACAGGAGCGACACTGGCGATCAGGATGTATACAAAAATGATGATATGCCAGGTTCCAAGACTTACATACATCGGGAAATTAAGTCCCAGAACAATTGCGGCTACCAGTAATATAATTGCTACTGCAGTGTTGATCCATTTATTGAACTTTGTATATTTAAGGAAAAATCCAAGTGCAACAGCCTCAAATATAAATAACATGGAAGTGGTTGCAACAGCTCCGTTTGCCGCTACCTTTGTAACAGCTCCTGCATCATTTGCGACAAATCCGTTAAAGGTTCCTGCTACAACATCTGCAAATGCGGCAACAACCAGAATACAGAACAGCCAGCAGAATAAAAGAAACAATTTTTTTCCAAGCTTTCCGATATACGCTTCGATGATATATCCGATAGTACGTCCTTTATTCTTTACAGATGCGTACATGGATGCAAAATCCTGCACAGCTCCAAAGAATACACCTCCGATGAGGATCCAGAGCAGAACCGGCAGCCAGCCGAAAATTGCGGCCTGGATAGGTCCGTTGATCGGGCCCGCACCTGCTATGGATGCAAACTGATGGCCAAATACTACATTTGTATCGGCCGGTACATAATCAACTCCGTCCTCCAGCTCATAAGCAGGAGTTTTTGCTTTTGGATCAATACCCCATTTGTTCTGAAGATAACGGCCATACAGAAGATATGCACCTCCAAGAACTACGATGGCTATGATCATCATTGTGATTCCGTTCATAATATCAACTCTCTTTCCTTTGTGTTTTTTATACATGATACAATGACCGTAAAACAGTTATTGCATCAAAAAACGCCCTTGCTATCCTTTCGGATAACAAAGGCGGAATGTTCCGTGGTACCACTTTGTATTATCGTATTTATTGCTAAACGCGACCACTTATTACTGTCATATCAAACAGCCTCTTCTGTAACGTGAAGACTACGTCCCGGCTTACTTAAAGATTTCTATTCAGCGGGATGCTCCCAGGTGATATCACAAAATACCTTCTGCCGCTTCTCATCAGCCTGCGGCTCTCTGTAATCCGGCATGCTTTTTGTGGTCTGTCCTGTTCCATGCATTTCTCTTTTTTATTTATCTAATGTTTTACTCCTTTTTTTATAAAATTTCAACAAATAATTTATACATATTTTATAAATTTGCATGCGTTTTTTTGTGCAGATTTCAATTTCAAAAATAAAAGGCATCTATTTCTCGCAGAATTTTTCTCTTTACTTTTCCTGAAAAAATCTGCTATAATAATCCTCGCGCAAATTGAATATGGATTTTTCTGACACTAAATATCGCTTTGGCTGATGTCTGATGGCCGGGGCATATTTGGTGTCTTTTTTTGTGCTGAAATCCTATACAAAGATCCCGGTTGATCCCGATTCCCCTTTTACCAAAGCTCTCCGGTATCACTGCCTCATCCAGGTTCAGCCGCACCAGATTTACATTCTTATTCTCCCGCACCATTTTTTCAAATGGAAAACGGATAATGGATGGGGTGTTAAAACCAACTCCAAGCTCCTTGCTTTAGGTCAAGGATTTTTTGGCCCGATCACGAAAAAGCAATAAAAATGCGGCATATATGTAAAACAGATCCATACTCCACTTTATGATCCGTTTTCCGTCACATACGCCGCATTACCCATTATTCAGAAAATGTATATCTTACCATGTATCCTTTTCCATCACCGGTCACGATCACAACCCCGCCGTCGGGATTCTCAATCTTATCAATGATTGGAAATCTTCCTTTTTCTTTGACATAAGCTTCCGGGCTCTCAATCTTTGCTTCAACGATCTCTTGCTGAGAATGGCGATCACCACCACAGGGATTAATAGTTTCAATAATGATCTCGTATTCCTTCATACCCTTCACCTCTTTCATAATGCAGTTTTTCGGTTCCTATACTTATATTTTATCGCAAAAATCCCGGCTCTGCAAAATGTATTCTGCACAAAATATCAGAAGATTTATTGGTGTCTTTCACTATATTCAGGCTTCTTCCGCATCCATCTCTTTTTGGATCTCATCTTCGCTTTCTGCCATAGCCTGAAGTGTCATAGTAAGAAGTTTCGCAAGATCCCAGCCCAGCTGATCTGCGCCTCGCTGGATCACTTCTCTGGAACAGCCTGCCGCGAAACCTTTGCTTTTATATTTCTTTTTCAGGGATTTCAGCTCCATATCCTTGGTACTCTTGGACGGACGCATCAGCGCCGCTGCCCAGATCAAACCGGTGAGCTCATCCGCTGCAAAAAGGACTTTTTCCATCTCATGCTCCGGCGCAGTCTCAATGGTAGCTCCACAGCCAACAGTAATTCCATATCCATGAGAAACCACCGCATGAATGATATCTTCTCCCACACCTGCCTCACGGAGAAGTTCCGGTGCTTTCAGGCAGTGTTCTTCCGGGTAAAGTTCAAAATCAATATCATGGAGCAGACCTACAATGCCCCAGTATTCTGCGTCATCTCCATAGCCCAGCTCTTTTGCATACCATTTCATCACTGCCTCCACAGTCAGTGCATGCTGGATGTGAAAAGGATCTTTGTTGTATTTTTTTAATAATGCAAATGCTTCGTCTCTTGCTATATGTTCCATTTTTCTGTCCTCGATTCTGTTCTACTATCTATCACATCTGTCTTGCTGTACCAGAAAACCATATGTTCTGCCATTCTTCATTGTATTCTGACACAGCCCGATGCATACATTATTCTACAAAGTAGATCCTGCTCTCGTCAAAACGATCCTGCTGCTTCCTGCTCTCTGCCGGATATCCCAGGGCAAAGAGGGAAAAAACTTCCACATTCTCCGGAAGTTTCAGAATATCATGGACCAGATCCATGCGATCCTGCATCGGCGCGATTCCGATCCAAACGCCGCCAAGTCCCAGCGCATCCGTTTCCAGCCAGATATTTTCCTGGGCGATAGACATGTCGATCTGCGCCATGTCCTGCACAACCAGTCCCTCTTTCCGATATACCGGAACGATCACAACCGGCGCACCTGCCGCACATCCGGAATAAGGAGTCGCTTTGGAAAGTTCCCTGATCTTCTCCTTATCTGTCACAACATAAAACTCCCACGGCTGCTGATTACATGCACTTGGCGCCTGCATACCGGCTTTCAGGATCTGAAGGATTTTCTCTTTCTCCACGGGTTTATCTTCATATTTACGGATACTTACTCTGTGAAAAATATTCTCCATGATATTTCCTCCTCGTCTTTATGATCTACATTACTTTTCTGGTTTTATTTTGTCAGTGGGACTTCCACATTCTGTCTCTTTAATCATATCCCTCTCTGACAAAATCCTCTTTGCTCATTTTAACACAGTTTTTTGCAGACGGACAGACCACATTCCTGAAAACGTTTACACAGTATCATATACCCATTTTTTCTTTCTCAGATACAACATACATCCCAGGCACAGCACCAGCTGCAGGATCGAAGAAAACGGTGTTGCCAGCCCGATATCAAACAGCGTCGCACCGGCTCTGCGGCTCATAAACCATGACACCGGAACTCTCACACAGAAAGCACCTATGATTCCCTGGATCATTACAAACTTCGTCATACCGATTCCATTATAAAATCCGATATAGCAGAAAAAGATTGCCGTAAACAGACAGTCAATGGCATAAGCTTTCAGGTAATCTGCCGCTGCCTCGATGACCATTGCATCGGAGGAAAAAATTCCCGCCAGCACATTTCCATGGAAAAATGACAGGAAAAACATTCCAACACCAATGGCAAAAGAAACCGCCCCACCATTTTCCGGAGAGTCCGGCCGTGGACCCCGATATCCGTTTTATGCATTTCAAAAGGCAGCTCTTTTTTGCGGATAACGCCAAAGGAAACGATCACACTGATGATCTGTGCAAATACAGTTGCAAAAGCAGCTCCTGACGTTCCCATCTTAAATCCCGCACAGAGGATCAGATCCCCTGCAATATTGAATACACATGCAACGGCAACCGTAAACAGCGGCGTTCTGGAATCTCCGATCCCCCTGAAAATACAGCCGATCAGATTGTACGCCACGATCACCAGCATACCGCCGCCACAGATCCGCACATAAGCAACTGTTTTGTCAAAAGCTTCCTCCGGCGCATTCATAATGCTGCTTACCTGTGGTGCAAAAATCACAAGCACCGCAGTCATGACCAGTGCGATCACCGTAAACATCACAATAGCCGTTCCTACTGTCCGTCCTCCCTGTTTCCGCTCTCCACAGCCAATCTGCTGTCCCAGGAGCACTGTCGTTCCCATGGCAAAACTGCTCACAAGATTGGTAAGCGTCATCATGATCTGTGATCCTGTGGAAACCGCAGAAACATCCGCAGTATACTATATGCGATTTTTTACGTCAACCTTGATCTTACGCAATTCAGTTTCAAAAATATAATCTCTTTTGTCTGCAGCTGCACATTACGTATCTCATTTATTTTTATATACACCCAGCACATTTTCAATATAATCTGCCATTTCCTGCGCCATCTCAAACTGCTCCGGAATACGGGGATGCCCCGGCGTAGCCACACCGTTTCTGCTGAACAGAAAATGTGAGATCTTCTCATCTTTCACAGAATTTACAACCCGGTCAATAGCATCATCCCAGCTCTTATCATGCTGCAAAACAGTCGTACAGCAGACGATCCACGCCTCCGGATAAACACCACGGAGCTTTTTCAGAAAATCCCCATAGTGACTCCGCCACCTGTCAGCCATCTCACAACAATATGAATAACTCTTCTCCACCTGCGTCACCTGCTCCTGATCCGGTTCCTGTTCGTGAACACAGACACCCTGTGCTTTCTTCTCAGCCTCCACTTTCATATAATCCACCGGATAATTATCATTCTGGCCCAGAGCCACGATCACCACCTGGGGAACAAATTTCGAAAAATCCCACTCCGTCATCTCCCCAAGCATGGTGTTATAATGAATCTTATCCCACGCAGTCTCCATTCCAGTCTGCTCTGGCCTGTGAAACCACCCATGACCATCCATCAGCGCGATCCCGCCCTGAGCAATATCATGAAGTCGCGCCCCAAGCATCCTCGCCGTCATCCAAGGAAAAGAAAACCAGCAATTAGAAAAACCCCCTTCATGCTCCATATCCGTTTTACCAATAAAATCAATCGCCTCCACCGACTCCCCGGCAGAAACCGAATCCCCATAAACCTCAATCCTACGCTCCGAAACCGGAGGCAGCTCAATCAATCTCTCACCATCCCCAATCTCAAACCCCAGAATCTTCAGCTCATGACACCCATCCTGCCTCTTAAAAAACAACACATGATGCACCCCAGACTCATTCTCCGGCACCCTAACCTCAATAACCGTCTCACCGGACTTTTTCAAATAAAACGCCGACTGCACCTGATCCAGAATACACCCCAGATAATTCTGCCAGTACTCATTAAAATTCTCCACATGAATCCTCAGCACCTCCCCTGAAAACCAAAACTCCGCCGAAGACCCCGGAAACACCCAGACCGGCTCCGCCTCCACCCTACAGTCAATCCTCCCTGTATATCGAATCCTCTCATCATTGGCACAAATCCACATAAAATATCCCCTTAACTTTTTGTTTATAGCTCACACATCACTTATTACAGATTATACTCACCATACAGCTTCTGACGCCATTTTACATCCGTCACCACACGCTGCACTTCATCCGACCGCCCCTCCAGAAACAATCGATTGATCAGTGCACTCAATCTTGCTTCACCCTCTGCTTTTCCTTCCGCTTTTCCAATCGCCATTCCTTCCTCGCGAAGCCTCTCAGATTCCAACTGCAAAACTTTTCCACCCATAACCTCGCCAACTCCTTTCCGAACTTTTTCTTTATTCCTGAAAACATAATCCGATATTCTGATAATCAGCCTGTTCAGATCTGTATACAACTCTGACCTCCCGGAAATCGAAATTTCCTTCCCCAGTTTATTACGTATATCTTCATATTCACTTAATAATCTCTGAAGTTTTTCCGAATCTTTCTCTATTATATCCGCAGACTTCTCATATCTCATAATATAAAATGGAAGCAGCATCAGAAGCTTTTTCTCAAAAATACTATCTTTTGTATAATGCTCCACTTTCACAGTTGGAACCCGATATACACACATCTGAGAATCCGGAAGGATTAACTCTACCTCCAGAAAATCCGGTGTCCTTTTTCCGCTTCTCAAATATAGTACGCAAGATCTGGGAAATTCTACGCAATATCTCCCATCAACTTTTTTCTGTGTTCCAATGCAATCGCAAAGTCATACTCAACCATCCTGACCGCCATTGTTTCATCATCCAGGCTCTGGCATTCAATATGATACAACATATCGCCAATCCTCAGACAGGAGTCGGTAATAATCTCCCCATCTTCCAACTGATGTTCATTACGAAGCTGAACAATCTTAACATCCTCCGGATATGCGGTATGGAACACCTCATTAATAAGCGGAACCACCAGATAAGTCATCTTCTCCACCATTGTCCGGAAAACATCATCGAATATAGTATTGTTGGTCATTAACACTCCTACTGGTATATAAAATTATACCACATCACCCAAACATAAAAACCCCATAAAACGGATTTTCACAAACTCTACAGTAACTCCAAATGGAAAACGCTCCAGAACATGAAGCTCCAAGAATGTCCATACAGACAAAGATCTTATAAGATATAATAACCATACCACGCATCACCCCAAAAATCATCCAAAACTATTCCAAAAATTATCCCATAATCCGACATCCACTCCCGCCAAACCACAAGGAAACTCAGCCTTTCCACCCAGGCATCCAGCGCAGCGCTGATGCCTCATCCAACCCCCGAGCAGCCACCCTAAATCTCCCAACCTGAACACCCAACCGCGAAAGCCACCCAACCCTCCCGCCCTGAATAACCAGCCGTGGAGTGTGCATCGGTTCTGGCTGACTCTGCAGGAGGGGAGCTGATTCTTGGCTGGCGGAAATCTGCGTTGTTTTACAAAAGTTCGCTGTTTGAGCGAAGCGAGTTCGAACTTTTGGAAAACGGTTTTAGCAGAATTCCGGCAGCCTAGAAGCCAGCCCCCGACGAAGCCCCAGCCAGAACCGATGCACACTCCACGGCGTCCTATTCACGTCCTATACTTGCATCCCCCCACCATTTATCATAAAATAAAAACAAAAACCCAAAGGAGGAATCCCCATGTACACCATCGGCCAGGTATCCGAGATGTTCCATCTCCCCGTCTCCACCCTACGCTACTACGACAAAGAAGGCCTCTTCCCCAACCTCAAACGCGAATCCGGCATCCGCAAATTCAACGACCACGAACTGGAAGCCCTCCGCATGATCGAATGCCTCAAAGCCTCCGGCCTGGAAATCAAAGGCATCAAACAATTCTTCGAATGGTGCAACCAGGGAAGCAGCACCTACCAGAACCGCAAAGAACTCTTCGAGACAAGAAAAAAAGCCGTAGAACAGGAAATCCTACGACTCAATAAAACCCTCGATATGCTCAAATACAAATGCTGGTACTACGACCAGGCCATGAAAGAAGGAAACGAAGACAAGATCCGCCAGATGCTCCCGGACAACCTCCCGAAAGACATCCAGCAGCTATACGACAACGGCCACAAATAACTACCACGTCCGCCGCATATAAACAATCCCCGTAACATCTGCCATCACCCAGCCAATGGGAATCGCCACCCAGATTCCCACCTCACCGAACACAACAGAAAGAACATAAGCCAGCAGAACACGAAGTCCCAGGGAGATCACCGTCAGCACAACCGACATCTCCGCCCGCTTGATCGCCCGGTAATAACCATACAGCAGAAACAGACAGCCAATCCCAAGATAAAACGCACCCTCGATCCGGAGATACTTCACCCCCGCAGCAATCACGGCCACCTCTTTCCCACTGACAAAAATCTTCATCAGCGGCCCGGCAAACAGACACACCAGCACTGAGATCATCACACTAAACCCGATACTCATGGCAAAAGCCACCCTGGTACCCTTGCGGATACGCTCCTGATTCCCGGCACCATAATTCTGCGCCACAAATGTAGAAAAGGCATTTCCAAAATCCTGAACCGGAAGATAGGCAAAAGTATCAATCTTCACAGCAGCCGCAAAAGCAGCCATCACCGTAGCCCCGAAACTGTTCACCAATCCCTGGACCATCAGAATACCAAAATTCATCACTGACTGCTGCAGACAGGTCAGAGAAGAAAGATTCACGATCTCACCAAGAATCCCCCGGTCAAAACAAAGCTCCTCTTTTCCAGGCAGAAGATCTTTGCAGGAATGCAGCACATAAATGGTAATCCCGATTCCTGACACATACTGAGCGATCACCGTAGCAAAGGCCGCACCTGCAATCCCCCAGGGAAGAACCGCCACAAACAAAAGATCCAGTCCAATATTCAGGACAGCGGAAACCGCCAGAAAAACAAGAGGCACCGTGGAATTACCAAGAGCCCTTAAAAGGCAGGAAAAAAAGTTATAAAGGGATGTTGCCACAAGCCCTGCAAAGATCACAAGCAGATATGTTTTCATCCCATCGTACACTTCTTCCGGCACCCGCAGGAACCAGAGGATCGGGTCCGTAAAAAGGTACACCAGCACATTTAACAGCACCGTTACACCCATGATCAGTCCAAAAGCATGGACAACAGAAAGCCGCAGCTCCCGGTCACTGCCCTTTCCCTTATAAATCGAAAAAAGAGCACCAGAACCCATACTCAGTCCCAGAAAAACAGATGTCAGAAACGTCATCAAAGTATAGGCAGAACCAACGGCTGCCAGCGCATTTTTTCCAAGCACACGTCCTACGATCAGGGTATCCGCAATATTATAAAACTGCTGCAGAAGATTACCCGCGATCATAGGCAGCGCAAACAGGATCAGACATTTGCCGATCCTGCCTTTTGTCAGATCATAATACATTTTGCTACACTCCATCATCCTCATACGCCAAAAATCAGGCCCCGATTTCTGACATACAGGAAAATGTCAGAGAAACTGAAACCTGATCTTCTTTGTATTTATAATCACAGGAATACCGGGGACGAAATTTTGCCCTGATACTCTACATAGGATTTATGATAAATCTTTCGGAATGATTATGCAACCTTCTTTCTTCAACATGTCTGCGGGATTTTCTTCCTGAAATGATACTTCCGCCTTCTGTCACTGCCAGCACTATCACCACAAAATATAACACCATCTGAAGCCCTCCCACATGTCCGGAAAAATCCATATACGGATTATACCAGTCCAGGATTTTTGCTGTTATGGAAACCAGGCTGCATACAACACAGACATGCAGGAGAATTTTTCTTATTGTGCTTAATATCTTCATAAAGATCCCTCCGTAATAAAAATTCCATCTTCGATCTCATGCTCCGGTTTGTAAGGATCATTGACCACTTTTCCGTTCATTTCCATAAAAGAACAGTGGCCGCCGTCAAGATTATAAGCCACCTTACAGCCAAGATCCTCAAACACCTTTGCCATCTCATCCAGGAACATTCCCCTGGAGTTCTGCTGCCGCCCGTCCACAAGAAGCAGGCAGTAATGTCCCGGTTCAAAATACCCGATGGCAGTCCGCGGATGAGACCGGCGAATGTAAGTCCAGGTCCAGAATTTATCATTCGCCTTTCCATTTGCATCCAGCAGACTTGGCCCAAAGATCCAGCTCTGATAAGCACCTCTGCCGATCAGTTTTTGCTCATCCAGCTGCCCCGGCTGATAGATATCCATTGTTCCGTCCCAGTTGAGAACACAGGTTTCCTCACCGGACTGCTGGCTGCGGTAGATCACACCGTTTCGTATGATCGTACCATTATTCTTATGACGGTTGTTGCTGTAGGAATCTCCGTTGACCGACAATATGGATTTCATTCTTGCAGACATATCCGTAAGTTTTTCCGTATAGCCAATTCCATAGGTATCCTGTGCAAACGCAGTCTGGAAGCAGGTAATATCACCAATATAAATATCCGCCAGCACATAGGAAATTTTACTTCCGTATTTTGCATAACTGCCACCGTGTGTGTTATCCACAGTTCCGGAATCGTACTGATGATGAGAAATCTGAATGGACAGATTGGGACTTGTGTATGATGTATCTGTAGAAACCACTGTATCGGTAAATTTGTCCGCAAATTTCTTATGCCAGTCCTGGGTACTGAGGACCTTTCTTGTCTGTGTAAGTTCTGTTCCATCCGAATTTACAACATTTCCGGATGTTCCTGTCCCATCCTGCCAGGATCCGGAGATCCTGCACCTGGATCTCCTCGGACGCATCCGGTCCTTTGTTGGCAAATTTCTCCACCATCCGCTGGTACTGGCGCAGATTTGCATTCACTCTTGCCACCAGCTCCGCCGGGTCAAAAGGCTTCGAAATATAATCATCGGCTCCCAGTCCAAGGCCCCGCACCTTATCCACGGATTCTGTACGGGCAGTTACCATAAGAATGGGAATATCCAATTTGTCACGGATCTCCCGGCAAATCTGGTAACCACTTTTTCCGGGAAGCATCAGATCCAGAAGAACAAGGTCAAACTGCTCCTCCTCTGCGATCTGCGCCGCGTCCATTCCATCTGCTCCAAATAAAAGGATAAACTCATTTCTGTGGATTGTCCAGCTTTCCAGAAAATCATCCAGATCTCCGAGAAGTTCCCGGTCATCCTTATGTTGGTATTTTACATTGTCAGAATCCGAAAAATTCGATGTGCCACTTCCATCAATAAGGTCTTCTATAGATGTCTTCAGTTCTTTTTCCACTGATTCCGCATAAATCTTCACCACTGCCAGATTAATAGCCAGAAAGATCAGAAGCGTCACCAGCACCATCAGTGCATTTGAAAGAAAAATCCTTCTTTTTACTGTTCCCTTTTCCATGTTTTCACCCTCCTGCAGTTATTTGGTGTAGAGCTACGCAGCGAAGCGGATTGCGAATATCCGCTTGACGCAAAACGCTTTTGTTCATCTTCCTTATACAGCGTTTTTCTAAACAGCAACAGCGGAAAAAACTAAACAGTTTCTAAACTTATTTTTTATCTGCATTGGATCTTCTCTAAGAAAATATGCGGGAATGAAGGGGACCGCCATTATCTGGAAACCCTGGGGTTTATCGAAGGCGCAACTGTACGGATCGTATCAATCCTTCTCGGCTCTTACATCGTCCGCATACAGGAAAGCAAAATCGGTATCAGTCAGGATTTTACAAAAATGATCATCGTGCAGGCCTGAAAAAGCCTGCTCAATTTTATTTATCAATAAACAAGGAGACTTATTTTACCCATGAAAAAAGAAAAAAGTGTACTTCATCTTTGCGAAGGCACCCTGCTTGCGCTTGTGATCCTGTTGATTATGGATCTTTATCTTCTGAAATTTCTTCAGGATCCGGAAGTATCCTACTATCCCATACTTCATCTTATGGAAGCAGCTCTGGCACTTCTGGTTGTGACCCTGGCGCTTTCCCTGATCCAGAGAGAACTTCTCTCCCGTCTTATCGTAAAGGCATTTCGGGATATCACCGGTGTCCACAACAAAACATCCCTGGAAAAGCTGGTTCAGGACTTAAGTAACCGCCCAAGCACTTTTGGCGTTGGCGTCATGATGTTTGATCTGAACAATCTGAAATATGTCAATGACACTTACGGACATGAAAAAGGCGATGAATTTATCCAGACCTTCACCTACTGTCTCACCCGGATCCTGGATTCTGACAGTTTTCTGGCCCGCTATGGCGGAGATGAGTTCATCCTGATCCAGCAGAACACCAGCCTCTCCGAGCTTCAGCATATGGCAGAGAAACTGGATTCCCTTGTTCAGGAATACAACACCAGAACTACACTGCCTTTAAGTTATGCCATCGGATATGAAGTCAGTTTCCAGAATCACTATTTTATGATGGAAGATCTGATCAATGCCGCAGACAAAAAAATGTACCAGGACAAAGCCAGCAGGAAAATTGCTGCTATCCGGGAACTTGCCCCTTCCACCCATTCCCGCAATACGGTAATCCCTGCCATCTCTTCGGAAGCCCTTTCTGAAAAGATCCGGCAGATCCAGAAAAGTACCGGAAGTTCCCTCTCCATCGCCCTGATCTCCACAGACATAGAAAATTTTCATTATATCAATGACAAATACGGATATTCCCTTGGAGACGAAATTCTGAATATTGTCTATGAAGAGCTGGCAGGAGCTTCCTTTACCATCCTTACCACCCGCTTTTTCTCCGATGTATTTGTCAGCATTGCAGATATTACGGACCTTACCAGTGAAGCGCTTCTGTCCCAGATCGCAAAACTTGATCAGCAGATCAGCCAACGCATCCGCAATACCTACCACGTTAATTTCTTCCGCACAAACTCCGGAATCTGCTTTATCCCGGATGCCGAAACCTCACCGGAAACCGTACTGTCCTGTGCAAATGTGGCAAGGCGGCTCTCCAAAAAAATGATTCCGCCCTGCTGCATCTATTCAAGGGAAATTGACCGCCAGGAAAAAATGCAGGCAGAAATTCTCCATTCCTTCCATCAGGCTCTGAAAAATGAAGAATTTCAGATTTATTTTCAGCCCAAAGTATCTCCCACCAACGGAAAAATCTCCAGTGCGGAAGTCCTCGTCCGTTGGCTCCGTGACGAAAAAACGCTCTGGTCCCCGGCTGTGTACATTCCATTATTTGAACAGAATGGTTTTATCATCAGTCTGGATTATTATGTTTATGAAAAAACCTTCCGATGGCTTCAGAAATTTTCCATTCAGCTTCCGGCAGATTTTCGCATTTCCCTGAATGTCTCTCCACTGCACTTTGAGGAACCGGAAAATTTTGTCAAAAAGATCTGCGAACTGATCCGCACCTATCAGGTGGACACTTCACGCCTTACTTTTGAGATCACGGAATCCACCTATGTAAACAATACCGAGGCCGTCAACCGTGTGATCCGTGGCCTGAAGCAGCATAATATTCAGATTTCCATGGATGATTTCGGCTCCGGATATTCTTCCCTGAATACCTTAAAAGATCTGCTGTTCAATGAAGTAAAGATCGATCGGAAATTCCTTGGCGATTCCCTTACGGAAAATGCAAAGATCGTTCTTCAGGAAGTCTTCCATATGCTGAAACGCATGGGAAAATCCATTGTATGCGAAGGTGTGGAAACAGAAGATATTGCCGAATTTCTGAAAAAAGAAGGCTGCGATGAGATCCAGGGATTCCTGTATTACCGTCCTATGTGTGAGGAAGATTTTGAAAAGCTGCTCCTTGCACCGAGGGTATGATGTCAGTCTCTCATTTCTCCGAAGCAATCTGTTATGATAAAAAACCTCCCGGAACAGTACAGCATTTTTAACTGCTGACTGTTTCGGGAGGTTTTTATATTCATATATGTTATTTTTCGGATACTAATTTTGATCTTGCTTAAGGGAAGATCAATACCACCGTGTCATTGGCAGATCGTTGTTGATTCCTTTTGTCATAAGGATCTGATGAAGATCGATAATTCCATTATGGAAAGTTGCCGCACATGCAGACAGGTAGAGATCCCACATACGCAGAAATTCTTCGTCAAACATGGTTTTCTCTTTTTCAATGTTATCACGGAAATTCTTTTCCCAGTGAAGCAGTGTCTTATTGTAATGCAGACGGAGATTCTCGATATCCAGAGTATGGAAATTATCCTCTGCCATATGGTTCAGGATCTCACGTAAACTCGGAACGGTTCCGCCCGGGAAAATATATTTCTTAACCCACGGATCACCCGGGTGCTCCTTCAGGGCACTGATAAAATGAAGCAGGAACAGTCCACCTGGTTTCAGAACTTTCTCCACGCAATCAAGAAACAGCTGATAATTGTCACGGCCAACATGCTCCAGCATACCAACACTGACAACACGGTCAAACTGATACTCTTTCTTGGGAAGATCACGATAATCCATCAGCTCTACGGTAAGGTAATCTTCCAGTCCCTGCTCTTTGATCCTTCTCTGAAATTCCGCATACTGCTCATGGCTTAAAGTGATGCCGGTACCGTGGATCTTATACTTCTTCGCCGCCTCGATCAGCAGAAAACCCCAGCCACAGCCAATATCCAGAAGGCTCATGCCTTCTTCCAGATGTAATTTCTTAAGAATATAATCAACTTTATTTACCTGTGCCTGATACAATGTATCATCTTCATGAATAAAGTATCCACAGGAATAACTCATCGTCTCATCCAACCATAATTTATAAAAATCATTGCCAATATCATAATGGCTGGTTACTTCCTTTTCCTGGTTTTTCTTGGATGTTGAGCTGAACATGATCTTCTTCAGAGCAGACTCATTGGTAGAAAATTTCCCCATCTGTCCCAGAAAATGATCCAGTGCCTCATAAAGATTTCCCTCAATATCCAGATCCCCTCTCATATACGCCTCGCCCAGCGCAAGGGACGTACTTTTCATCAGATCTGCAAGAGGAATCGCTTTCTTAAAATTCACCGTAAATGTAGGTTCACCCTCTCCGATATGATACTCGGAATTCTTGAACTTTACCAGAAATGGATAATCTGTAAAGCGTTCAAGGAACTGCACCATTGCTTTCTCTTCTGTCTTTTCCTGTAATGTCTCAAACATAATAGTCTACCTCCTTTAACACTGCATATGATACACCCGGAGGAAGGCTTTATGTCAAGGTGCGATTTTCACAAAATATTCCCAAAAAAGCGGCCTAATTTCAGACCGCTTAAAAATTTATTCTATCATTCCTTTTTCTTTCAGAAATTCCACAGCTGTTTCTTTCGGAGTTTTTCCCTCTACATCTACCTGGTAATTCATATCCATCATCTCTTCTGTGGTGATAGCTCCTTCCATCATATCCATAACTTCCTGAAGCTGCGGATATTTTTTCAGGGTTTCATTCCTGGTAATGGACACAGCCTGATACGGCGGAAAAAACTCGATATCATCTTCCAGTTTCACAAGATCCATCTTTTTCAGTATGGCATCGGTCTCAAAAGCATCGATCACATCCACTTTTCCAGATGTGAGTGCCTGATAACGGATATTTCCTTCCAGACCATTCACTTCTTTAAAGGATACCTGAAATTCTTTTTTTAGCTTGGGCAGAAGATCCTCACGCTGGGTAAATGCTGTTGTGCAGCCCAGTTTCAGGCTGCCCGCCTGAGCCAGAAGTTCGGAAAGCTTTGTGAGATGACACTGCGCTGCTGTCTCCGGAGTGACTGCAAACACATAGGTATTACTGAATCCCAGAGAATCGGATACCTGCATGCTGTAGTTTTCTTCCATGCCTGTTTTTACTCTGTCATAGACTTCCTTCGAATCTGAAGACATTTCTTCTTTCAGGACGTTGGAAATCAGCACGCCTGTGTAATCGGTAAATGTGTCGATATCTCCCCGCTCCATGGCGGACATAGTGATCATGGTTCCGTTAAGATTAAATTTCTCTTCAACCTTGATATCTGTCTGGTCCTGGATCAGCTGGCTGTAAATATTTCCCAGGATCAGTGCTTCTGTAAAGTTCTCACTGCCAATTACGATTTTCTCTTCTTTTCTCTGGAACACACTGTATACAGAAGTGAAACATGGAACTACCAGGATCAGGACAAGAAGACAGACCGCCATAACTGTTCGTCTTTTCCGTTCTGCTTTTGTACGGTTTGTGATCTGGTCTACCGGTTTCAGGCCTTCCGGAGTCAGTGCATTCTCCACTTTTCCGAGAACAAAATCTACCACCAGGGCCAGAAGACAGGCAGGCAGTGCACCAAGAAGTACCAGATCCGCATCATTGGCATTTAAGCCCAGATTGATCAGCCATCCCAGACCTCCCGCACCTGCAAAAGCAGCAATGGTAACGGTTCCAACAGCTGTTACTGCTGAAATACGCACACCTGCCATAATATAAGGCATTGCGATGGGAATCTGTATTTTGTACAAAATCCTCCATTTTGTCAGGCCGATGCTGCTGGCTGATTCAATGGCCGACTGCTGGATACCGGTGATGCCGATATATGTATTTTTTATGATCGGAAGCAGGGCATAAATGATAACCATGATAATGGCCGGCTTCTGTCCGATTCCCACCACAGGAACCAGAAAAGCCAGAAGGCCTATACTTGGGATAGACTGCATGATATTTGCAATTCCGATCACAATAGACGAAGCCTTTTTGTTTTTTGTTACAAAAATTCCAAGAGGAATACCGATGCATATGGAAATCAGTACTGCTGCCGAAGTCATCTGAATATGTTCCAGAAGAAGCTGGACCAGCTCTTCTCTTCTCTGCATAAAAACTTCAAGAAAAGTATTCACCTGTCACCCCTCCTGTTCTTTTTTGTAACGTTTGCTGAGTGTCGAAAGAAGGATACTCTTGGTCAGTGCCCCCTTCAGTTCCCTGCGCTCGTTCAGTACCGGAATGATTCCGGATTTATAGTAATCGATCTCGTCGATGATCTCCTGAAGAGAGCTTTCTTCATAAACAGATACATAATCGGATGAGATCATATCCCCGATACTTGCGGACATATGCTGCACATCCAGTTTGCTTAAGTCTTCCAGCCAGACGATTCCCAGAAATCCCCTGGATTTTCCCTCTGTGATAAAAATACTGTTGATCGCATTCTGGCGCATAACCTGAAGCGCCTGTATCACAGTTCTGTCTTTGGAAAGTGTGTATGGTTCTTTGCACATAATGTCAGATGCATGTATATATTTCGGATTTCCCCACAAACGGTTCTTTCCTACGAATTTTTCCACATAATCATTGGCCGGATGCCTCAGGATCTCTTCTGTCTTATCGAACTGTATGACAGTTCCGTTCTGTATAAAGCAGATCTTGTCTGCACATTTGATAGCCTCATCCATATCATGGGTGACAAATACAATAGTTTTCTGGTATTCCTTCTGCAGCTTGACGATCTCGTCCTGCAGTTCTTCTCTTGTAAGTGGATCCAACGCTGAAAAAGGCTCATCCATCAGGATCAGATCAGAATCTGTGGCAAATGCCCTGGCAACTCCCACTCTCTGGCGCTGTCCGCCGGAAAGCTGACATGGATAGCTGTTGCTGTACAGCTTGGGATCAAGATTTACCATATCCAGGAGTTCATTGATCCGCTGTTCCCGTTTTTCCGGTTCCAGTCCCTCAAGCTGGGGAACAATTTCAAGATTCTCTTTTACTGTAAAATGTGGAAACAGTCCGCCTTCCTGTACCACATACCCGATTTCTCTTCTTAATTTGATATCGGGGATCTCGCGGATGGATTTTCCGTCAATGATAATATCTCCCCGGTCCATGGGGAGAAGTTTGTTTATCATTTTCAGAAGGGTTGTTTTTCCACATCCGCTGGAACCAATGATGGCAACAAATTCCCCGGAAGAAAATGTCATATTGATATCCCGCAGGATCAGTTTATCTTTATAGGATTTCGAAACATTTGTAAATTCTATCATAGGCTTCACCTTTCCAATTCTACCTCATTATCCAGGTTGTCTCTCGATAGCTTCTTCTGATACATATCCAGAGTGAAGAAGGGCATTGACTGTGAATGCCCCTCTTCCTGTTCCATAATTATTTTACATGTTTTACGATCAGTGCATCGGCAACGCCTACACCTTCGCCTTCCGGATATACAAACAGTGGATTGATATCCAGCTCTTTCAGAGTATCTTTATTTGCGTTGGCGTATCTGCTGATTCCCGCGATGGTTTTGCACAATGCCGGAATATCGCATTTTGCGTTTCCTCTGTAGCCGTTGAGGAGTTTGTAGGATTTCAGTGATTTCAGCATATCCAGAGCTTCCTCTTCACACAGTGGAGCCGGATATAAAGCCACATCTTTAAATACCTCTACAAACACACCGCCCATTCCTACCATGATCATAGGACCAAACTGTGGATCGTTGTTTACTCCGATGATCATTTCCACGCCAGGTTTCAGCATGGGAACCATAAGGATTCCGTTGATCTTCGCATCCGGTCTCGCACCCGTTACATTATTCATGATCTCCTCATAAGCTTTTACAGCTGCTTCTTTTCCACGGATATTGAGTTTTACACCGCCAACATCACTCTTATGCAGGATGTCTGCGGATTCTACTTTCATAGCCAGCGGGCAATCAGCACTTTCTGCAAACGCAGCTGCTTCTTCCACTGTTTTTGCAATGACTTCTTTTGGAATATCTACGCCAAAATCTGCAAGTTCCATCTTGCTGTCATGCTCAGACAGTGCAAAGGTCTCCTTGCCAACTGGTGCTCCGGCAGAAAGTTCCAGTGTTTTTCCTTCGGAAGTATAGGAAATAAAATCAGCCAGATGACGGAGAATCTTAAATGCATATACCGGAGGAGGGAGAATCGGCACTCCGATCTTGAAGAGTTTTTCCTGGTATTCCGGGTTTCTGGTGTTTTCTGCAAACGGTATCATGGCAATCGGTTTGCAGTTCTTGCCTTTTTCCCGTACAACTTTTTCAATTCCCTGATACATATAGTGAATCGCAGGATCTGCCACTTCAAGAAGCAGAGTATAGCCGATCAGTACCATCTCAATATTTGGATCATCCATGACTGTACGCAATGCTTCTGCATACAGATCTGCATCGTAGGAAAGACTGGCTGTCATATCCAGCGGATTATTCGGAGATGCATAGGATGGAAGCTGTTCTTTCAGTTTTGCAAGAGTTTCCGGTGCAAAATCCGGATATTCGATTCCGTTAAGACTTCCTACATCCGCACAGATTCCGGTCTCGCCTCCGGAAAGGTTCATGGATGCAAAAACAGCCTTCTTCGGATAACGATTCAGTGTGGCAAGCATCAGTGAAGTGGCAATCAGTTCTTCCAGATCATCCACACGGATCGCTCCGAATTTTTTCAGAACTGCATCAAAGGATGCATCGGAACCTGAGAGACTTCCTGTATGGGAAGCTGCGATTGCTCCGCCTTTGGCACTTCTTCCTGCTTTGAGAATGACTACAGGTTTCTTTTTCGCAGCTGCTTTTTTCAGAACATCTGCAAATTTTGCCGCATTTTTTACACCCTCGATATAAACACTGACAACTTTTGTATCTTCATCTTCTACAAGGAAGTCCATATAGTCTTCCATCTGGACAATCTTTCCGTTTCCGGCTGAAATACTGTAGGAAAAACGCATTCCGGGATCATCCATCATGGAAAGGCACAGCTGGCCGCTCTGTGAAACAACGCCAACACTTCCTTTTCGGTCTCTCTTCGCAGAAATAAAAGCGAAAGCCTGCACATTATCAATGTAATTTACAAATCCGGCACAATTTGGTCCCATGACTGCAATGTCCAGTTCTTTTGCTGCTGCGATCAGTTCCGCCTCATTTTTCCTGCCTTCATCTGTTCCGATCTCGCCATATCCGCTGGCAAAAACAACGGCTCCGCCAACACCCTTGGCTGCTCCTTCTTTCAGAAGCGGAATGACTGTTTTCTGTGAAGTACAGATCACCATCATATCAATGGTATCCGGTATATCGGAAATACTCTTATAGCAGGGAACTCCAAATACACTTTCTCTTTTCGGATGTACAAAGTATACTCTGCTCATGTCTTCTACATAGCTGAGAGTATTACGGCATACATCTCCACCAAAACCTTCTTTTTCACTTGCGCCGATAACAGCAACTGATTTTGGTTTTAACAACTTGGTAAGATTCATATATCAGTCACCTCCTGATCTTATTTACCGGCTACTCCTCTTCGATAGCAAGCTACATTTTTCTCATTGTATTTGCCTTTTCCTTTTTTTTCAAAGAAAGAAACGATAGCGGATTCCATATATTCTACTGAGAACAGGTCGCTGTTGGCAGCCAGTGCTCCAAGCATGACAAGGTTCGCACCTTTTGGATTTCTGACTTCTGCCGCAATGTCTGTTGCAGGAATTTTTATAATTTTAATATCGTCTCTGTATTTACGGTCTTCCGGAACAATAGAGGAATTTACCAGAAGGAGTCCGCCTGGTTTTAATCTCTCTTCAAATTTGTCAATGGCAGGGGTATTCATGGTAAAAAGAATATCCGGATGTTTGGAGATCGGGCTGGCGATCAGCTTTTCGCTAACTTTTACTGTACAGTTTGCGGTACCGCCACGCATCTCGGAACCATAGGAAGGATAAAACAGTACGTTTTTGTCCTGTTCCATTCCTGCATTTATCAGAAGCATACCGGCAGTGAGGACACCCTGTCCGCCGAATCCCGCGCAAATAATTTCTTTTCCCATAATCTATGCCTCCTCTTTCTTATCCTTGAACTCTCCCAGCGGGAAGTATTTGATCATCTCGTTTTTGATACGTTCCACACTCTTTACCGGAGTCATATTCAGGTTTGTCGGACATGGAGAAAGAAGTTCCACAAGGCAGAAGCCTTCTCCTTTCATGTGCTTTTCAAAAGCTTTTCTGATGTATTTCTTGGATTGCATCATTCCTTTGGCATCTGCCATGGAGCCTCTTGCGAGGTATGCAATATCAAATCCTGTAAATGCCTGTTCTACACGGAATGGCATTCCAGCTTTTTTCGGATCTTTTCCTCTCGGAGTGGAGGTTGTGATCTGCCCTGGCAGAGAGGTCGGTGCGCACTGTCCACCTGTCATACCGTAGAGGCTGTTATTGATAACGATGGTTACCACATTGTCATTTCGGATTGCAGTGTGCATGGTCTCAGCCATTCCGATGGAATACGCCGCACCATCACCGATATATGCCATGACCGGATTTTCCGGACGGATCTTTTTTACACCGACAGCCGTTGCGATGGGACGTCCATGTGCTGCCATAATGGTATCAAATCTCCAGGAATCAATATTTAAAGAACCACAGGCAACGTCAACGATTGCCAGGAGTTTTTCACTTAAACCCATCTCTTCCATAACTTCTGCGATCAGGCGGACAGCCAGTCCATGCCCACAGCCCGGACAGAAACCGCTCTGTGTAAATGTAATTGTTTCAGGAGCTACTAATCTCATGTTATGCTTCCCCCTTTTTCAACATTTCTTTTGCTTTTGCAATGATTCCGTCAGATTCCGGAATTTCGAAGATCGATCCATAATGATCTACCGGATATCTACCGCCTGTTGCAAGTTTTACATCGTCTACCATCTGTCCGAGGATATTCATCTCTACGGTAAGAAATGCCTTTGCTTCTTTTGCCTGTTCAAAAGCTTTCACAGGAAACGGCCACAGTGTGATCGGACGGATCAGGCCCAGTTTAAAGCCTTCTTCTCTTGCGATCTCAACCGCCTCTCTGCAGACTCTGGAACTGATTCCATATGCTACCAGAACAACTTCTGCATCCTCAACCTGAATGCATTCGTATCTCTGTTCTCTCTGTTCCATCTCTGCATATTTATTGGAAAGGTAAGTTTCATAATCTGGATGTGTATAGTAAACATTCTGGATCTTTCTCTGCTCATCGCCTTTTTTACAGCCTTTGATCGTCCAGTCATATTTATTGATATCGTGCTCAATAAATTTCGGAATCTCCACTGCTTCGATCATCTGTCCGATCGCAGCGTCAGAAGCGATCAGTACCGGATGACGGTATTTCTCAGCAAGATCAAATGCTTCTGCCATCATATCTGCATTTTCCTGAACGGATGCCGGCGCAAGAACCAGTGTGTGGTAATCGCCGTGGCCGCCGCCTCTGGTAAGCTGCCAGTAGTCTCCCTGACCCTGTGCGATATCGCCAAGACCGGTTCCGATTCTCATTACATCAACGATAACTGCCGGAAGGTCTGCTGCTACAAGGTATGAAATTCCTTCCTGTTTCAGGGAAAATCCAGGGCCTGATGAAGTTGTCAGTGCACGTGCCCCGGCTGCTGCTGCTCCAAGAACCATGTTAATGCCTGCAAGCTCGGACTCAGCCTGAATAAAAGTTCCGCCTACATCTTCCATTCTCCAGGATAAATACTCCAGAATCTCTGTCTGCGGGGTGATCGGATATCCACTGTAAAAACGGCATCCTGCTGCCAGTGCAGCTTCGGCCAGTGCTTCATTTCCTTTTAACAATACCTTAGCCATAACTGACCTCCTTCATCTTATTTCGAATACATAATCCGGGCATACACGGTAACACATACCACATGCCACACATTTTGTTTCATCTACCTGAACTGTATTGTAACCTTTTTCGTTTACAAAATCGGATACACTGAGTGCATCCTGTGGACATGCGTTGATACAGTATCCGCAGCCCTTGCATCTCTTTGGATTGATATATAATTTTTCTTTATTTTCTTTTCCCATAATCGAACCCTCTCTATATAGCCTGTTCTCTGTTTTTCTTTCCAAGACGGTAAATAGTGAAAGCAAGCACCGCACCGATGATACCTGTTATCATCAGGAATGTAAAAATGTAGTTATATCCTGCCGCTCCATGCTGATCCATCCATTTTCCAAAGATAACGGAATAAATAGAGTCCGGAAGGTAACCGATGATTGAAGCGATTCCTATGGTGGTTCCCGTCATCATTCTCGGGATTCCCGCCTCACTGACTGTGGAGAACACAACACCGTACATCATCATTGCAAATGCACCTGGGATCAGTGTGTAAAGACTTGCTGCCATTGGACTGATATCTGACGGAAGGATCATTACGATACCGAACAGCGCTGCCAGAATCAAAAATGCAGTCATCAGCCATTTACATGTTGATTTGAATACTTTATCCGCAAGGATTCCACCTACCGGTGCAAGCAGAAGCAAAAGATAATTTCTAATAATGGAGATCAGACCGGAGCTCTCCGGGGATACTCCAATTACTTCTGTAAGAAATGGATTGAAATAAGAAGTACTTGTGTAATATCCATAGCCACAGAAAATCGTAAGAGCAACTACCCATACAACCGGCATCTTTAAAAGTTTGCCCAAATCTGAGAGCTGGAATTTCGGTTCTCCATCATCTGCCGCGGAAGCACCTTTTTTGTCATCTTTCATAAGGAAAATAAGAAGGATACCTGCAACTGCCGCAACACTTCCACCGCTTATTACGGCACGTATAAAACCGGATGATACATTATCGCCTGCTGTTTTATATACATTTAATGCAAGAGCATTAGTCAGGGCACCTGTAATACCATTACATGCATAGTACAGTCCGTACATGAATCCCTGTTCTTCTTCTGTTCCGATAATACGGATTGCCTTCATCAGAGAAGACCAGAATACAAATGCGGTACTGAAGGATAAGCCCAGCCAGATCACCATGGCTACTGCAAAATTCATGGAAAACGCATAAATATATGCCAGTGCTGTTGTACTGAGAAGTGAGATTACCAGTGCCTTCTTCGGTGATACCTTATCCGCAATGATACCTCCTGGAATATACAAGATCATATTTCCGATTGTATACATTGTCAGCATAAGTCCTGACTGTGTATTGGTGATTCCCATAGTTGAAATCTGCGCATCATAAAATACATACTTTATATATGGTAAAAAGTAGATCGAGCCGCCTGCAAGCCCCAGCGCAATAATGGTAAGATACTTTCTTAATTTCGAATTCATACAACCCCCCCTGACCCTGTCTTCTTTGAAAAAAGGATGCCCCATCACGGGGCATCCCCTTAATCGGTTCTCAGTGCTGGTACTTTATCAGTTATTCATCCATTACATATCCGGTGTATCGGATTTGTCAGGAGTAAACAGTCTTCTTGCTACATCTCTTGTAAACTCGCCAGTCTTGGCAGATTCTTCAAATACCACTTTTGTCTGTTTACGGATCAGATCTACGGTATCTTTTACGATCGCTGCAGCTGCATCTTCATCGCTCATGTTCTCAATCTTAACAATACGGAAGATAACTGCCTCGTAAATACGGATTCCACCAAGGTTGGAGATGAAGTCTACGGCTACGTCGATGCCTTTCCTGCGAAGGATCTCATCTGCTTCCGGTGTTGTCGGAATATTGGCTGCCTCTACGATAAGAGATGCTTTGATCTTATCTGCGTTATCTTTATTGATAACATCTTCCAGAGCTGCCGGAATGAGGATATCACATTCCTGGCTGAGCCATTCGGAGTTCGGAAGTACTTCATAATTATCTTCAAAAGCTTCTTTATTTAATTCACCCTTCGGAAGTCTGGTTGCTACCAGTTTCGGAATATCAAGGCCATCTTTGCAATAAACAAGTCCATTTACATCTGCGATACCAACAACTTTATATCCCATCTTATTCAGAGAGTTTACACAGCTGGCACCAACACATCCAAATCCCTGGATAACAACGGAGGCGCCTTCCTTTCCGCCTTTAAGCTTCCAGGCTTCATCTGCTGCTGCCGCAACACCGTAACCGGTGATCATGTCATACATCTTGAATCCATCGTAGGTAAGCTCTTTCTCTGCTCTGTCATGGTTTAAGATGCCCTGATGAATATCCGGATCTTCTTTCATAGCCTTTGTCTGAGGAATTCCGATTCCCAGATCATCAAGAATACGAAGAACTACAGAATAATCAACACCAAGGTCGCCGCCAATGGAAACACCAGCTTTAATATAAGGAGCTGTAGCTGTGAGGAATCTACGAAGAACATCCTCAGCATCCGGAGCCTTGTAATCATAAGCGATACCGGCTTTACATCCGCCAGTTGTCAGAGATTCACAGGCTTTATATTTATATCCCATGGTTGTTGCAAGACGGATAACTTCTTCCTTGGTTACTGTAGGATGCATTCTTGTACCGCCGCCACAGTAATGCCCTACAAAGTTATATGCACACATCCATCCTTTTGCATCTGTCTCTGTGTCGTTCCATTCCACTACTACATAAGGTTTGTTTGCCATTTGAAAATCCTCCTTTAGCTTTACGTTTGTTCTTTATTATGGAACGTTGTTCTCAATATGTTTTATTTTTTAACCCGGTCTGAGTACCGGGTTTCATTTCTATTGTTCTTTATTAGAGAACCACGTTCTTTATTTCGTGATTTAACTATAGCACTGTTGGTATATTTTTTCAATAACAAACTTTCATTTTTTTATTTTTTGTGCAATTTTCATATATATTACAAAAGTTTTTGTATCTTTCGCGCACTGGTCTTCAGAATTTCCGCATATTTCTGAATATTTTCTTTATTCATCCTCAGAGACGGAGCGCTGATACTTAAAGCACCCTCCGCTTCCCCTTCATGATTAAGAAGAGCCACGCCTACACATTTCACACCAAACATAACTTCCATATCATCCACTGCATATCCACGCTCCCGAACCATCCGGATCTCCTCATCCAGTTCTCTCCGGTCTGTGATCGTGTACTCTGTAAAAGCTTCCAGTTCCTCCGGAATATGCTTCTCCCTGTCCTCTTCGGACATAGTCGCCAGAACTGCTTTTCCAACACTTGTACAGTACATCTTTGAGCACTCACCGGTTACAGATTTTGTTACAAGCCTCTGGTTCTCCGGAGAAACCGCCTCCAGATACAGCATATCCTCACCCTTCGGCACAGCCAGATAAACCAGTTCCTGCACCTCATTTGCGATCTCACGCATAACCGGCACAGCAATCTTCGTAATATCAAGATTTTCACGAAATGCCCGGCTCAGCATCATAACCTCCGGACCCAGCCGGAATTTCCCAGACTCCGGATCCTGCACCAGATACTCCATAGCAGTAAACGTAACCAGGATATTATGAACATTACTCTTATACAGACCCAGCTTCTCACTGATCTCCGTTACACCCAGGGGCTGCTTCACAGCAAAACAGTTCAGGATTTCCAATGCCTTCTGTAAGCTCTTAACTTTAATCTCTCCATTGTTCTCCATTTATCAATTCCCCATTTCTCTGCCCGACAGCCAAGCCCGGACCCAACCGGAATCCGGTCCCGCGCACTCCTGGCCGCTGCAGTTTTTATAATAAAATTATCTCTTAAATTCATAAAACCTGTCAATAGATTTCATAAAAAAAGAACATAAATATCCTAAAATGACGTGAAAAACGTAAAAAAACGCCTGATATTTTCTGCACATATTCGTTAATCATATATCTTTTTCCATAAATTGCCTTTGTATTTTACGGTTTTTTATTGATTTATGCACAATTCAGACTTATAATAAAAGATACAAAAAAGAGCGAAAACAATATAAAAATACAATTCTGGAGGGAACCTTATGAACGAAGAACTTTTTAATGAAGCATCAAAATCCAACATCCTGTCAAAACAGCTGGTCGATCAACTTCAGGAAAGCATGACCTACAGCAGCATCTCCTTCATCAATTGGACCATCGAAGTCCTCAAGCTCCTGAAAGCCCGCATCGAACGCGGCGACAAGATCAAAGATGAGACCACCGGCGTGATCTACGATCTCTACACCTTCCGCCAATTTGTAGAAAACAACTTCTCCACCTACATCACCGGCCAGGTCTTCAACACCTCCATCCGATCCCAGAAAATCTACTTCACCCTGGAAGCCTGCCCAGGCGGCTACAACCTCCTCATGGCAGACTCCGGCAACGAAAAAACCTACCGCTGGATCTCCAGCTTAAGCAAACGCTTCTCCCTGGTAGAAATGATCGCCACCGGAATCGTCTACGTCAAAGACAACCGTACCGACACCTACCAGCCATTTATCTCCGAAAACGGCAAATACTGCAAATACAACAAAGACCTGGGAAAACTCACAGAACTCTGATCAAAACGGGGAATCCGCAACCGCAGATTCCCCGTTTTTCTCATCCATCCAGCGCAGCGCCGATGACCCATTCCCCTCTTCAAGCCACAGGGAATCTCAGCCTTTCCTCCCAGCCATCCAGCGCAGCGCCGATGGCTCATCCAACTCCCGTCATACCACAAGGAATCTCAGCCTTTTCTCCCAGCCGTCCAGCGCAGCGCTGACGGCTCATCCAACTCCCGTCATACCACCCCACTAGCAACACTCCCCACGAGATTTAACACGTCTCACGGCCAATGCACAGCCAGTGAGGGGCTTCTTTCCAGGCTGACTCTGCAGGAGGGGAGCTGCTTCTTAGGTGGCGGAAATCTGCGTTGCTTCAAAAAATCTCGCTGTTTGAGCGGCTTCAGACGCGAGTTCGAGATTTTTTGAAGCGCTTTTAGCAGAATTCCGGCACCTTAGAAGCCAGCCCCCGACGAAGCCCCAGCCTGGAAAGAAGCCCCTCACTGGCGTCCCCTTCCACCATATAACTACCTCCGTTTAAATCTCCCCAAGAAATCCAAACACCTCCTCATCCTCAAGAAAATGCATCAGCATATAAGCACACATGATCGCAACCCTCTCCTCCTTCAGGATCCTCCTGACCTCATCCCGGTCCGCGATCACAACCTCGATCTCCTCACTATCCTCCTGAGCAGCCTTACTAACCTCACCACTGGCATACCCATAAACCGTAGCACAGGATTCATCCGTCATCCCGATCGTCGTAAAATAAGGCTTCTCAAAAGCCTCCGCAACCTTGATCGGCTCCAGCTTCAACCCGGTCTCCTCAAACATCTCCCGCACAGCACCCTCATGGAAATCCTCCCCAGGCTCCACAAGCCCCGCCGGAAACTCATAAATATACCCGCCGATCGTATACCGATACTGACGGATCAGCACAACCTTATCCCGCTTCTCTCCATAAACACTGTAAATGATCACCCCATCCGGATGATTCTCCCCTGTAGAAAGCTTCATATCCTCCACACTCTTCGCCCTGGAGGCCACAAAATAAGAAACCGGCGTATCATGTACACTGGTCGCATCCACTCCATAAAGATTCACGAACTTATTATCTGTAAGTTTTTTCACACTATTGATCTTACCCATCTGAAAAACTCCTTCCCGAAAATTTTTTCTAAAAACATTTTATCCCATCCAAAACCAAAGGTCAATTTTTTATACTTACACTCCCTTCACAATAGTGCTATAATAAATACCCTGCTATAAAATTTAAATTTACTTATCACATTACCAAACAGCTACTGTAGACAAGAAAGAAGGAAAAAACATTGAAAAACCAGACCAATGCTGCCCAGGCCGAAAACCCTCTGGGAACCGCCCCTGTAGGCAGCCTGATCGCCAAATTCGCCATTCCCGCCATCATCAGCATGCTGGTCAGCGCTCTGTACAATATCGTTGACCAGATCTTTATCGGCCAGGGCGTAGGAATGCTTGGAAACGCCGCCACAAACATCGCATTTCCCGTAACCATTATCTCTACTGCTGCTGCATTGCTCCTGGGAATCGGCAGCGCCTCCAATTACAACCTGGAAATGGGCGCAGGAAACGAAAAAAAAGCCAGCTCCATTGCAGGAACCGGACTCTCCGCGCTGATAATCTCCGGTACGATACTCTCTGTCATCGTCCTTCTGTTCCTGAAGCCACTGCTTCATTTTTTCGGCGGAACACCGGACGTCATGCCCTATGCCATTGATTACATGGGGATCACCGCCATTGGACTTCCCTTTTATGTTTTAAGCACAGGCGGCAACCACCTGATCCGAGCAGACAGGAGTCCTACCTATTCCATGACCTGCATCCTGGCCGGTGCCGCCATCAACACCATCCTGGACCCGCTTTTCATCTTTGGATTCGGCTGGAGCATCAAAGGTGCAGCCTGGGCAACCGTGATCGGCCAGATTGTATCCGGACTTCTGATCATCTTTTATTTTTCCAGACTCCGAAAAATGTACCTGGACCACTCCATGCTGATTCCTAAGGCACGCAATCTGTCTGCCATTTTTTCTCTGGGAATGGCATCCTGTATCAATCAGGTTGCCATTGCTGCAGTGCAGATTGTCATGAACAATACACTTCGCCATTACGGAGCACTCTCCGCTTACGGAAGTGATATTCCTATCGCCTGTGCAGGGATCATTTCCAAAGTCAACCAGGTATTTATGGCCATCTGCATCGGAATCTCTCAGGGTTCCCAGCCCATCTGGGGCTTTAACTACGGTGCCGAAAAATACAGCCGTGTACGTCAGACATACCGTTATTCCGTGGCCTTATGTACTGTGATCGCAACCGTATTTTTTATCTGTTTCCAGTTCTTCCCTCACCAGATCGTAAGCATCTTCGGAAACGGAAGCGACCTGTACTTTCAGTTTGCGGAAAAATATCTCCGGATCTTCATGCTGATGACCTTTGCCAACGGGATCCAGCCTATGTCTGCCGGATTTTTTACCTCCATGGGAAAGGCCAGACTCGGTGTGATCATGTCACTCACAAGGCAGGTCTTCTTCCTGCTGCCACTGATCGTCATCTTTCCGTTCTTCTTCGGAATCGATGGTGTCATGTATGCGGGACCGATTGCAGATACCTCCGCCTTCGTATTGGCTGTTGTCTTTGCCAGACGTGAACTCGGGATCATGAAAGCCGCAGAACAGACCGCCTGATATTCTGCAACACCATAAATCCGGACATATAAAACAGACATCACAACCTGCATACATCTGTAATATATAAAAAATGCCATGTAACCTTACTGCCCATCAGCAGTTAAATTACATGGCATTTTTCACATCCTCAGATATTCATCCGAAGACATTATTTCCTGATCTTCTCTGTCATCTTCCGATAACTGCTTACGATCAGTCACCCTTCAGTACAACACGGATCTTCTTATAAATTACAAATACGATCAGGGATGTCAGTGCATATTTAAAGATATTAAACGGCGCAATGATCAGCAGCGCAAAAGTAAGCAGTCCGTTTACGGAGCTGTGTACCGCACTTCCCATCTGGATAAATGTCTCGATCGGCATTCCAAAAGCCTTACCGTAAGCCGGAAGCAGTACAAAAGCATTAACAAAACATGCAAGAATTGCTGTCAGAACTGTACCCACTGCCATGCCTGCAACAGCATGTGCTCTGCTCTTCTTGTGATGGAAACGGTAGATCAGTCCGGCCGGTACCACATAGGCACATCCGAACAGGAAGTTGGCAACATCACCAACACCGGCAGTCATGGTTCCCTTGGTCACAAGATGTACGAGAATCTTCACAAGCTCGATCAGAATACCTGCCACAGGTCCCATGGCAAAAGTTCCTACCATAACCGGTACCTCGGAAAAATCAAGCTGATAAAAAGACGGTGCAAGAAACGGAATCGGAAACTCCAGATTCATCAGTACTCCTGCCACAGCACCCAGCATGGCTACCTGTGCGATCGTCCTTGTTCTGCTCCTTTCCACGGCATTTCCTCTCTGCAATACCTGTTCACTCATAATTCTCTCTCCTTCTTTAGAAATATTCAAAGAAAATTTCTACAAGAAATCTTTATGCGAAAAAATATTTCCTCACATAAAAAGCCCCGGGAACTTCTTCCCGGGGCACTGAGCACGTTCATGAAATACTGCGCGTTCTTCTCTCATCCAGACTTTACTGTCGGTTCCGGAATTTCACCAGATCAGCCGCCGAAGCGGGTCGCGGACTATACCGCCGGTAGGGAATTGCACCCTGCCCCGAAGAAATTTTCTTTTATGAGTTCATTATAACTCTCTCTTTTTTCAATTACAAGCCTTAATTTTTCGCTTTTCCTTACAGGATATCGATATGCTCTCCGGCAAGTGCTTTGTTCATGCTTCGTACTGCGCAGAATTTACCACACATGGAGCAGGTATCTTCATGTTCCGGCTTACGTTCGTTCCAGATACGTTTCGCTGTTTCCGGATCCATGGCACACTCCCACTGTGCCTCCCAGTCGAGCTTTCTTCTGGCATCTGCCATCTTGTCATCGATCTCACGGGCCCCACGGACACCCTTGGCAATATCTGCCGCATGAGCAGCGATCTTGGAGGCCATGATTCCCTGTTTTACATCCTCAAGGTTCGGAAGTGCAAGATGCTCTGCCGGTGTCACATAGCAGAGGAATGCGGCTCCGGACATGGCAGCTACCGCGCCGCCAATTGCAGATGTGATGTGATCATATCCCGGTGCAACATCTGTTACGATCGGTCCTAATACATAGAACGGTGCACCCTGACAGATAGACTGCTGCACTTTCATATTAGCCTCAACCTGATCGAGCGGCACATGTCCCGGTCCCTCAACCATAACCTGGACATCTTTTTCCCAGGCACGTTTGGTCAGCTCACCAAGACGTACAAGTTCCTCGATCTGGCATACATCTGTAGCATCCGCAAGACATCCCGGACGGCAGGCATCTCCAAGAGAAATCGTCACATCGTACTCACGGCAGATATCCAGGATCTCGTCATAGTATTCGTAGAACGGATTCTCCTCACCGGTCATGCACATCCATGCAAATACAAGGGAACCTCCTCTGGAAACGATATTCATTTTTCTCTTATGGTTACGGATCTGATCGATCGTCTTTCTTGTGATTCCGCAGTGAAGAGTTACGAAATCAACACCATCCTGTGCATGGAGTCTTACTACATCGATAAAATCTTTAGCTGTCAGCGTATCAAGATCTCTCTGATAGTGGATAACGGAATCATAAACCGGAACGGTTCCGATCATTGCCGGACACTCGGATGTCAGCTTGCGTCGGAACGGAATGGTATTTCCGTGGGAAGAAAGATCCATGATAGCATGGGCGCCCATGTTTACAGCTTCCATTACTTTCTGCATCTCTACATCGTAGTCCTTGCAGTCTCTGGATACACCAAGGTTTACATTGATCTTGGTGCGGAGCATGGAACCTACGCCCTCCGGATCGATACATTTGTGATTTTTATTTGCACAGATCGCCACCTTACCGGAGGCTACCAGCGGAAGCAGTTCCTCTGTTGTCATGCGTTCCTTCTTAGCTACGATCTCAAGCTCAGGTGTGATGATGCCTTTACGGGCTGCCTCCATCTGTGTACTGTAATTTCTCATGTAAAAAAAATCTCCTTCCATAAATTCTTTGTGTTTATACAACAAAAAACCGGCTGCTGCAACGCATACGCATCACGGCAACCGGCTCTTAATCTTACGTACTTAATGAAAATCTTCTGTACTTCTGATCTCTTCTGTACTCTCTGATCTTCTGTGTCTTTAAGAATCCTTCGTGCATATGTCCCTACGTTGGCATTATCCAAATCAGGTTATGGGTCAAGACATTTACAGTCTACTCTCAGCTCGCTTCAGCGGGCCCCCCGGTTTTCATATGTTGGGGACGTTTGTTCGTCCATGTGGTTATTATAGTATACCGGCTAAAATTTGTAAACCACAATTCTGCATTTTATGACTTTTTCTTTCGACATAATCTGCCATTTTATCTCTCAAACTCCCCCCGATCTTTCTTTACAGACATTCTTCCACAGCTTTGCTGTTCCCCGTCAGGAGGATATCCGCAATCCGCATTCACTGCTTATTGCTTTTCGCAATTACAGCAGTCGATTTCCCTGATCCGGTCAATCTCTGCAAGGTTTTCTGCCCCTGCACGGCGGATTCCTGCAAAAATGGAACCTGCAATGTTATGCCATACGCTGAAGATCGCTCCCGGTAGTGTAGCCAGCGGATTGGCCGCAAAATTGGCTGCTGCCAGAGAAACTGCCAGGCCGCTGTTCTGCATGCCCACTTCGATGGCTATGGCAGTTGTCCTTGCATACTCCACATGGAAGATTTTTGCAGCAAGAAGCCCCAGCATCATACCGCAGAAATTGTGGATAGCCACAACTCCCAGGACCAGAACTCCGCAGCTTACGATCTTTTCTGCATTTACTGCCACGATCCCTCCAATGATCATGACAATAGCCACAACCGATACCAGCGGCATAACATCCGATACCTTATCCACATGTTCTCCCGCAAGACTTCGGAGAAAGACTCCCAGAAGGACCGGGACCAGAATTACTTTTACCACAGAAAGTACCATCGCCCAGAAAGAGACTTCTACCCAGGCGCCTGCCAGAACATACACAAGAAACGGCGTCATCAGTGGCGCTGCCAGTGTGGAAACAATGGTCATTCCCACAGAAAGTGCCACATCTCCTCCTGCGATATAAGTAATTACGTTGCTGGCCGTTCCTCCCGGGCAGCAACCTACCAGGATCACTCCCAGGGCCAGATCTGCCGGAAGGTTCATCACTTTGCACAGCAGCCAGGCGATCACCGGCATAATGGTATACTGAGCCACCGCACCGATCACCACTTCCTTGGGTCTGGAAAAAATAGCCCGGAAGTCTTCCATCCGTATTGTAAGTCCCATTCCAAACATGATCACGCCCAGAAATACCGACGTATAATTCGTCATCCAGGCAAATCCATCCCGCCAGAAAAATGCCAGGCAGGAGAAAACGATGATAATGATCCCTATATATCTGGATGCAAAGCTGCTGATGGTTCCGATTTTTTTTAAGATTTTTTCCATATATTATACCTCGTAGCTGAAGTTATCGATCAGTCTTGTTTTTCCGATGTAAACAGCCATTGCTACGAGAACATCCCGGTCTGCTTTTTCAACCGGCTGCATGGTAAGTGCGTCTACCATGGAAACGTAATCAATTTTTGCAAGAGGCTCTGCTTCGATTACTGCTCTCATTTTTCCCAGAAGTTCTTCTGCGGCGATTCCTGTGTGAATGGTTTCCTGTCCCAGTTTTACTGCTTTTGACAGGCAGAGTGCTGCTTTTCTTTCCTCCTGGCTTAAATATGTATTTCTGGAGGATTTTGCAAGTCCGTCCTCCTCACGGATGATCGGGCAACCTACGATCTCAATGTCGAAGTTTAAGTCACGCACCATCTTGCGGATGATCGCCAGCTGCTGCGCGTCTTTTTGTCCGAAATATGCTCTGTCCGGTGCCACAATGTGGAACAGTTTGGTCACAACCGTGCATACACCTTTGAAATGGATCGGGCGTGTTTTTCCACAGAGTGTTTCAGACAGGGTGTCTATGCTTACAAATGCGTGGGGATCGTGATACATCTCGGAAGGTTCCGGGCAGAAGATCAGGTCTGCTCCCAGGCTTTCGCAGAGTTTGCTGTCACGCTCAAAGTCTCTCGGATAGGCTTCCAGATCTTCCGTCGGTCCAAACTGTGTTGGATTGACAAAATCCGATACTACTACGATATCGTTCTGCTCTCTGCACTTTCTGATCAGGCTTGCATGTCCTTCATGGAGAAATCCCATGGTTGGCACAAGACCTACTGTTTTTCCTTCTTTTTTCCACGCTTTAATCTGTTTTCTTGTTTCTTCTACTGTTTTTGTTACCTGCATTGTTCTCTCCTCTTTCTCGGTTCTGAACCGGTTTTCCTTATAGATTTCGAGATAGCCTCTTTTCTGAATTCACCTTCGTCTTACTTCTGTATGTGTCTTGATTTCTTCTGTTACAAAATTCTGTCAGGCCATATCTTTCAGCAGTCCGTGTTTTTCATAATTGGTCACTCTGCTGATCTTATTCTCTTCATCTACAAATACAACTGCAGGCTTGTGGGTACGTGCTTCCTCCGGATCGTACCCTGCATAAGCCATGATGATGATCTTGTCACCGGTGCTTACGCATCTTGCTGCTGCTCCGTTCAGGCAGATCATACCGCTTCCGCGTTCTCCGCAGATGGTGTATGTCTCGAAACGGCTGCCGTTGTTCACATCTACGATCTGAACTTTTTCATATTCCAGTATTCCGGCAGCTTCCAGCAATTCTTCATCCACAGTGATACTTCCCACATAGTCCAGTTCCGCCTGGACAACGGTTGCTCTGTGGATCTTTCCTTTTAACATCTCTATTGTCATCTTATATAAGTCCTTTCCTGCAGGGAATGATTTTCTGTGACACAAAAAAGGCGCTCCTGGGTACACTTCGACCCTGAAACGCTTCTGATTGATTCCCTGTATATTGAGTCCTGTTTTTTGTACACGAAAAGCATGATCTTCAACAGTTTCTCAAAATTCCATAACTGTTGTAACACCTTCGTTATCATCGATACAGGCTCGTATCTTTTATAATTTTCATATATCCGTCCGTTCCCGTTTCCCGGGTTCCGGCTGGTTATTTATATAAGATTCCAGTGATTTCAGCCAGAGTATAGTTTTGAGTCCAAATACTATCTCTGTGAGGTATTATGGCATTGTGGCACTGGTTTGTCAATAAAAACTGCTGCTATGATCTGCCACAAAGCCATTCTTCCACCGCACTGTGTACCGGAATGGAAGGTGCCGCACCTTTGGCCGAAACTGCCATCGCGGAAGCTGCCGATGCTTCTCTCAACGCTGTTTCCACTGATTTTTCCGCACAGAGTGCTGCCAGGAAATATCCGCAGAAAGTGTCTCCTGCCGCAGTTGTATCTACAGCATTTACTTTAAATATCGGATGGGAATAAAATTCTTCTTTATATCCGTAGAAAACCCCTTCTTTTCCAAGTGTCATAACAATGGCTGCCTTTGGATACTTCTTTTGAAGTGCTTTCAGAATATCCCGGAAATCCCCTTCTGTGGAAGTCCCTGCCAGAGCTGCTGCCTCCAGTTCATTTACCATAAAGATATCCACCAGTTCCAGAGGAAGTTCCTCCGGCTTCCCGGGAATCGGCGATGCATTAAAAACAACTCTGCAGCCTTTTTCATGACTGAGTCGGATAATTTCCCCAACCATATTGATCTCATTCTGCAAAAGCACAAAATCTCCGGCTTCTGCCTTTTCCAGCACATTTTTGATATATTCTTCTGTATACATACGGTTTGTTCCCGCACTGACAATAATACGGTTCTGTCCCTTACTGTTTACTTCAATAAAAGCACAGCCGCTTTCTGTATCCATGACCCGCAGACAGGAAACATCCGCACCAGCATCTGCAAGGATTTCTTTCAGAAAAAGTCCGTCACTGCCAACAGCTCCCGCATGCAGTACCTGCGCGCCCGCACGGGCAGCTGCTACTGACTGGTTCAGTCCTTTTCCGCCGGCATTGACACTGTATCCCGTTGCCATAATGGTTTCTCCTGGTTGAACAAACTCTTCCACACTGCAGACTTTATCAATATTTAAAGAACCAAAATTAATAATCTTCATAATATTTGCCATCCCCCTGTTTTTTCTTATATTCTATTTTCACACAAAAAAGTCCGCAATACAAGCCACAAAAAGCCCCTTCATACAGCAGTTTTCCTACCATATAAAAGAGCTTTTTCTTCAAAAATAATTTCGTTCTTATTTATGCAGATGCACATCCAGCTGATTATAAGGAATCTCAATTCCGTAATAATCAAAATCTTCCTTAATCCGCTGGTTGAGTCTCCATCTGGTATCCCAGTAGCGGTCGGTGTCTACCCAGACACGAAAGCCCATGATCACGGAGCTTTCTGCCAGTTCGTCTACGAATACTACCATCTCTTCGTCCTCTCTGGTGTCCGGATCATCGGTGAGGATGTCTTCCAGGATTTCCTTGGCTTTCTGGATATCTGCATTGTAGGAAATTCCTACCTTGATCTCCAGTCTTCGCTGGTCTCTGGCTGTTACATTGGTAATGGTCGTATTGGAAAGCGTACCGTTGGGGATTACGATGTGCTTATTATCGATGGATAAAAGCGTTGTGTAACAGATCTCGATCTTGGATACGGTTCCCTCACTTCCATCCTGTCCGTTGACGATGATGTAATCACCTACCTGGAAAGGTTTGAACAGAAGGAGCATCATACCTCCTGCCAGGTTGGAAAGTCCGCCCTGCAGTGCAAGACCCAAAGTAACACCGGCAGTTCCAAGAAGTGCTGCCAGGGATGATTCCTTTACGCCAAAGCTTATGGATATGTTAAAGAGCAGAAGTATGTAAAGCACGATCTTGACCAGAGATGACATGAACTGTGCCACTCCTGTATCCAGTCTGGATTTTGTCAGAGATTTTCTGACAAACTTTACGATCCATTTGATCACCGTGCTTCCTACCCAAAAAGCAACGATAGCTAGGACAACCTTGATTCCAAATTTTGTGATGTCCGGAAGATAATTCTCAAACATCTGCTTATACTGGCTTACCTGACTTCCTACCTCCTGCACTGTCTGTACAGTACTGTCCAAATAAAATCCCTCCTGTCTGATCGATCACTCAATATGTACGGATCAAAATATGGTTTTCAGGGTGCATCACGTTCTCATCATCTCTTCATTGTTTATCCTGATATAAATCTTCTCTATAATCCGCATCTGGTAATATAATAATACAGCAGCGGTTTTTCCCTGTAAAACCGATTTCTCCGGTTCCATAAAGTATAGGGTATAAACCACTGCTGCATCTGTATCGCAATTCTGTTATATTTTGTCTCGTAATGCAATGCGAAGCATTCCTGCCCGCTGCGCCTTACTGAATGTTTCTCTTTATTTATTAATTCCCTTCATGGAAAGACTGATACGCTTCTTCTTCAGATCCACGCCAAGAACACGGACATCCACAATATCTCCCACGCTGACTGCTTCCAGCGGATGTTTGATAAATTTCTCACTCATCTCGGAAATATGGACCAGACCGTCCTGATGAACTCCGATATCTACAAAAGCACCGAAGTCAATAACATTGCGGACAGTTCCCTTCAGTACCATACCCTCTTTCAGGTCTTTCATATCCAGGACATCGGTACGGAGGATCGGTTTCGGCATCTCATCTCGTGGATCTCTGGCCGGTTTTTCCAGCTCTTTTACAATATCACGAAGAGTCGGCTCACCGATCTCCAACTCTTTTGCCAGTTTTCCGTAATCGCGGATCTGTCTGGAAATGCCAGTAAGTTTACGCTCTGCCACATCTTCCGGTGTGTAGCCAAGTTTTTCCAGGAGTTTTTTGGCTGCGTCGTAGCTCTCCGGATGGACACTGGTTGCATCCAGAGGATTTTTGCCCCCTGTGATCCGTGTGAAACCTGCACACTGCTCAAAAGCTTTCGGTCCCAGCTTGGCAACTTTCAGAAGTTCTCTTCTTGTCTGGAAACGGCCGTTTTCTTCACGGTAAGTGACGATATTTTTTGCGATGGTTTTGCTGATTCCGGAAATGTATTCCAAAAGGGATGCGGATGCGGTATTCAGATCCACGCCGACTTTATTAACACAGTCTTCTACAACGCCGTTCAATGCTTCGCCAAGCTTCTTCTGGTTCATGTCATGCTGATACTGGCCCACACCGATGGATTTCGGGTCGATCTTTACAAGCTCTGCCAGCGGGTCCTGAACACGTCTTGCGATGGATGCGGCACTTCTCTGTCCCACATCGAAATTCGGGAACTCTTCTGTTGCAAGCTTGCTTGCAGAATATACGGAAGCTCCTGCCTCGTTGGTGATCACATACTGAACTTTTTCCGGGATTTCCTTAAGAAGTTCCACGATGATCTGCTCGGACTCTCTGGATGCGGTTCCGTTTCCTACGGAAATCAGGGTCACGTGATATTTGCTGATGAGTTTTTTGAGGGTTTCCTTGGCTGCACGGATCTTGTTCTCGTTGGTAGGCGCTGTTGGATAGATCACTGTAGTATCCAGAACTTTTCCGGTTGGATCTACCACTGCAAGCTTACATCCCGTACGGAACGCCGGGTCCCATCCAAGAACTACCTGCCCCGCAATTGGAGGCTGCATGAGAAGCTGCTCCAGGTTTTTGCCAAAGACATGGATAGCACCGTCTTCTGCTGCCTCTGTAAGGGCACTTCGGATTTCACGCTCAATGGCCGGTCCGATGAGACGTTTGTAGCTGTCCTCAATGGCTTCTTTCAGCACCGGTGTGGTATTGGGATTGTCGCGGACGATCACCTGTTTCTCCAGATAGCGGATGATCTCTTCCTCAGGTGCAAGGATCTTTACAGTGAGGAATTTCTCTTTCTCACCACGGTTCAGGGCAAGGACACGATGGCCGGCAAGCTTCTTCACCGGCTCCTCGAAATCATAATACATCTCGTATACGGACTGCTCTTTCTCATCTCTCGCAACGGAACAGATCGTTCCTTTATCCATGGTTCTTTTACGGATGCTGATACGGTAGTCTGCCTCATCAGAAATATGTTCCGCAAGGATATCCCTGGCGCCGCTGATGGCTTCTTCCACAGTTTTGACTTCTTTCTCTTCTGAAAGAAATGCTTTCGCTTCTTCCTCAAGAGGTTTCTTCGTCATCTGAAGAAGAATGATATCCGCCAGCGGTCCCAGGCCTTTTTCCCTGGCAATGATAGCTCTTGTACGGCGTTTCGGCCGATATGGGCGGTAAAGATCTTCTACCACTACAAGTGTCTGCGCTGCCTCGATCTGTTTCTTCAGTTCCGGAGTCAGCTTGCCCTGTTCCTCGATGCTTCCGAGAACCTGGGCTTTTTTGTCCTCAAGGTTTCTTAAATAGGCAAGTCTTTCGTTAAGGTTACGAAGCTGTTCGTCATTGAGTGTACCGGTTGCTTCTTTGCGGTATCTGGAAATAAAAGGAATGGTGCAGCCTTCGTCGATCAGTTTGACTGCTGCCTCGACCTGCCATTTCTCAACGTTCAATTCTCTGGTAATTACCTGAATAATATCCATTTTTATCTTTCTCCCGTTGTTTCAAATTTGCCTGAGGCTGCATTTCCCTCTTTACACAGCTTCTGACATTTATCAAAGATCAATCTGTGCGATCACGTCTTTCAGAGCATTAGCGCTTGCGTGAAGCTTCTCTGTCTCCTCCTCGGTCAGAGGAACGCGGACAATTCGTTTCACACCATTCGGTCCGATGGAAGCCATAGTGCTAAGACATACGTCTTCAATGCCATACTCTCCGTGAAGCATGGTTGATACACTGACTATTGTATCAGATGCTGCAAGAAGAAGCGAGCAAAGTCTGCAGACAGATACGGCTACCGCATAAAATGTGGCACCTTTCTTGGCAATAACAGTTGATCCTGAAGTATGAACATACTCCAGAACTTCCTCTCTGTCAAGTGGCGGCAGATCTTTCTGATCCTCATGAACGATCTTGTCAAATTCATCAAGGGTCGCACCTGCAACAAAGGCTCTTGACCACGGTACAAAGGAGGTATCTCCGTGCTCTCCGAATACATAGGCGTGAATATTTTTCTCCGATACGCCATAGTGCTGGGAAAGTCTGCAGCGGAGACGGGCAGTGTCCAGTGCAGTTCCGGAACCAAGGATCTGGCGCTCCGGAATACCGGAAATTTTTGCAAATGCATACGTCATAATGTCACATGGATTACTTACAATAATATAAAGCGCCTTAGGAGCCACCTTTACGATCTCCGGAGTGATACTTTTCATGATGTTGACATTAGTCTGTGTCAGCTCGATACGTGTCTGTCCTGGCTTTCTGGCAATACCGGAAGTGATGATGACAATATCAGAATCAGCTGCATCCGGATAATCTCCTGCCACGATGGAGATCGGTTCACGGAAACTGGTTCCCTGGTCAATGTCCATGACCTCGCCCTCTGCCTTCTGTTTGTTGATGTCGATCAGGACGATTTCTGAGGCAATGCTCTTCTGTGATAAGGTGTAGGCGATGGTTGCACCTACGCTTCCTGCTCCGATGATCGTAATTTTACTGCTCATGTTTGTTCTCCTTTCAGCGTTGTTTGTCACATAAATAACAATTTTAATTACACACATTCAAACATAACATAAAATATAGTTGTATGCAATAAAATTATGGCTGTATTTTCCAGGATGTTTTGCGTTAATTATTGATGTAATTCAAATTTCTTTTTATATATTCTGTCTTTTTTTTTATTATTCTGTGTATTGATCTGTTATTTTTTTGTCGATATAAGGGTAAAAAGGTAGAATATCTCCTTATACATGAACATAAAAACCCCGGGAACTTCCTGGATTTTGTGAAGTTCCCGGGGACTTTGACTTAGATCAAGAGTGTTGGTTATAGTCAAGCAGATATTCGCAATCCGCATTCGCTACTTGCTCATAACCGAATAACTGCTTTGCAGTTAATTCGGTTATTTTTTTGCCTGTGCAAGTGCTTTCTGCGCTGCTCCGAGAATGCCCTCGGATGAGAGTGTCGCACCACTGACAGTATCAATGCCATCTGCAGTCTGGTTTGCCATAATCTGCGGATAAATGGTATTCCATGCCTCATTAAAGAATTCCGGAGTATCATTATTCGTCTGTGTAATCTCAACAATCTGACCTCCTGAGATGGTTACGGTCAGTCTTGTTTTGCCACCATATCCAAAAGCTGAGCCCTGATAAGTTCCGTCATTATACATTCCTGCAGGGGTCGGTTCCGGATCTTCGGTAGGCTCCGGTGTTACATCAGGATTCTCCGGATCTGGAGTCGGTGTTACATTTGGGTCATCCGGATCGGTTGTAGGTTCCGGTGTTGCCGTTGGAACCGGAGTTGCGGTCGGCTTCGGCGTTGCCGTTGGTTTCGGTGTTGCCGTTGGCTTTGGTGTCGGTTTCTTTGTCGGAGTTGGAGTTACTTTCTTTCCATATTCTGGATTAAGCGCAGACTTCAGAGCCTTTTTCACAGCATTCAGAATTCCGTTGGAGGAGTAGGTTGCTCCGCTGACGGTATCAATATCGTCTACATAATTCGTTCCCACAATCTGCTCTTCCAGCACACTCCACGCTTTTTCAAAAAACATCGGAGTATCTGAGTTTTCCTGTTTTACCGCTGTGATGATTCCATCCTTGATGGTTACAGTCACTTTTACATCTCCGCTGTAACCTTTTGCGGATGCTTTGTATGTACCATCCAGATATTTTTTCGGACTGTCAGGATCTGGATTTGCAGTTGGCTTTGGTTTCTTTGAAGGGGCTTTTGTTGGCGTTGGTGTGGAGGTTGCCACAGGTGCAGGGGTGACCTGCTGGCTGCTTCCATCTGCCGCTGCCTGGGATAATGCATTCTGGACTGCCTGGATAATTCCGTTGGAAGAATAGGTTGCTCCGCTGACTGCGTCTACATTTGGTGTATTTCCCGCAATCATTTTGCTGATTACTCCCTGAGCAGATGCAAAATAGGAAGCCGTTTCACCGGAAGCGTCCAGGATATCGATCGCCGCGATCCTTCCTCCGCTGATTGTTACACGCACACGAATGGTTCCTCCGAATCCGGTTCCGGTTCCTTCGTAAACTCCGTCTTTATATCCATTGGCCGGAACATCTGCCACCGGTGTCTGAGTAGATCCCTGGCCGGCTGCACCGCCACTGTTTTTTGCAGATTCTGATACAGTTCTTTTTCCTGAACTTTTTTTTGCTGCTGTTTTTTTCGTACTTTTTTTTGATGTGGTTTTCTTTGGCGTACTGCTCTTTTTGTTGTCTGCCGTGCTGGCGCCGGAAACAGAAGTTTCCTCTTCATATCCGAAATATTTTTCCAGTTCGGACGCAGACATTACCGTCGAATCTGCCTTCTGGACAGATTCCGTATTTGCATCAGAGCCCTGTGCTTTTATACCTGAAAATACAAGTGCCGCAATGACAGCAGCTGCAGGGATCAGCTTTGGCCAGGGTACTTTGGGTGTGCCATTTTCAGCTGGCTTTTTGTCTTTTAAATCTTTTTCCATAATTCTTTTTCTCCCCTCTTTTTGTGCGGCTTCTGTCAGGTATATGCTCTTTACGGCGTTTCCGGTCATTTTCCGAACCGCCACAGAAAATGAGCAGACCTCTGCCGCAGATATTTCCGTATACCTGCGGCAGAGGTTCCTACTCTTTGATGAACCGTTGTATTATTTAACAGTTACCACAAATTTCTTTGTAATTCCGTTGCATTTAACTGTGATGGTTGCTTTACCTTTGCTGATTCCTTTTACAACACCTTTGCCTGTTACGGTTGCAACTTTCTTGTTGCTGCTTGTGTATGTAACAGTGGATACTGGTGTTGCTTTGGATCTGATGGTTGTTGTTTTTCCTTTTGCAATTGTTGCAGAGGATTTTGTAAGTGTAAAGGTCGGGTTCTTAACTGTCAGCTTGTAGGTTGCTTTCAGTTTTCCGCTTGTTGCTGTGATCGTTACAGTTCCGGCTTTGATTCCCTTTACGGTACCTGTCTTGCTGTTTACTGTTGCGATCTTTGTATTGCTGCTCTTATATGTTACAGAGGATACTCCGGCCAGTGTTGCTTTTACAGTGGCTGTTTTTCCTGTGTATACAACTGCGGAGCTCTTTGCGAATTTTACAGATGGAGCTTTTACCGTTACCTTGCAGGTTGTTTTAAGACCAGTGCTTGTTGTTGCAGTGATCGTCACTGTTCCGGCTTTTATACCTTTTACTACACCTGTGCTGCTTACTGTCGCAATTGCTTTATTGCTGGTTGTGTAAGTTACCGTTGCAGATGGAGTGGCGGTTGCTTTTACTGTAACAGTTTTTCCTGTGTATACACTTGCTGCAGATGCTGCAAATTTAATTGTAGATGTTTTTACAGTCACCTTGCAGGTCGCTTTTGCGTTTCCACAAGTTGCTGTGATCACTGCTGTTCCGGCTTTCACGCCTTTTACAACACCTGTGCTGCTTACTGTCGCAACTGCATTGTTGCTGGTTGTATAAGTTACTGTTTTAGCTGCATCATTGGAAGTTGTTTTCAGAGAAGCTGTTTTTCCTGTGTAAACAGTTGCTGATGTTTTGTCAAGAGTAACTGTCACTTTTACAAGTGCTGCCTCTGCGGCTTTAAGATGCTCAAGTGCCTCGTCAACTTCTGCCTGTGTTGCGTCTTCTCTTGCAAGAAGCTCCTCTGCCTCCTGAAGCTCTGTCTGCATTGCTGTCCAGGATTCTTTTGTATAATCGTTTTCCGCAAGTGCTTTTGCTGTTTCGACCTCTTTTGTAAGAGCTGTTGTGTCTGCCGGATCTTCCGCTGGTTTTACAATATTTGCATCTGTAGCCTGTACTACAAAGCTGTAGTCTGCATAGCCAAGTGCATATACGGTCAGTCTCCAGTATCCGGTTCCGTCTGTTCCTTCCGGAAGCTGGCATCTTAAAGAATCGGTAAGTCCAAGCTGGATTCCCATGGCTTTATGCATCCAGTTATCTGCCGCAAACTTGGTTCCGAAAGATCTCAGCACCTTTGTTCCTGTAGCGTCATCTCCACAGTAATCCCAACGTACTGCCTGCATGTTTGCTCCAAGATCTCCGTATCCGCCTCCTGTAATATCTACACGGAGGAATTCTCCGTAGCTTCCGCTTGCATCTTTTACAGTCGGTGTTACATTTGTCGCTGTTTTCTGAGCCTGATCCTTGATTCCGGAATCTGCTCCTGTTTTTCTTGCCTCAAATGTAAAGCTGTCGCCGTTTTTCACTGCATATTTCAGACCGTTGGTATCTGCTGTTACTGCTGCTGTTGCTGTATAGGCGCTCAGCTGTACCTCACCATATCCACCTTCCAATACACCATCATTGGTAACTACGTTGTATTTCTGGCAAAATGCTGCATAATCTTCTGTTCTTACAGCAACCGGAACGTATTTCAGGCCATATACTTCATAATGATCCATATCTACGGTTGTTCCGTCTGCTTTTGTAATGGTTCCTTTTTTAAATCCTACAGTTTTTCCGTCTGTCAGCTTGATAGTATTCTGATCCACCCATGTTGCGATCGGATATCTGCTTCCGTCCTCTGCCACGATAGTTGTCTCTGTCTGGAAGCTTCCTCTGTGAAGTCCATGGTTTGTAGTTGCTCTTGTTACCGTATCAAAAGCACCTTTGTCAAGTTCCTTATGGCCGTCCAATTCCTCAGAAGAAGTTGTATCTCCTGCTGCATACACACCTTCAGATGCCCAGTACTCTGCCCAGGTCAGGCCTGCATACACATACTGATACTCTCCCTGAAGTTCATCAGAATCCGCAAATGCCTCTGTCTCATCTTCTGCTGCTGTAAATTCGTCTGCACCGGAAGCTTCTTCCTCCGTATTCTCTGCTGCGCTTTCCTCTGTGATCTCATCAGCGCTCTGGTCCTCTGCCGCGATTTCTTCTGCATCAGCAGCCTCTCCCGCAGCTGCCTCGTAATCGGAAACCTCAGCAATCTCTTCCTCATCGCTCTGCTCGGTTTCGTCTGCTACAATGCTGCTGTCCAGGTCTGTTGCCATTACAGCTGTAGGAAAACTTGTTGCTGCCACTGCAAGACTTAAGATGCAGGGAGCTGTTTTTTTCAGTAAATTCCACTTATGCATTACTTATTCCTCCTAAAAATATGAAATATTTATAGAAACCTTTCCAGGGGTCACTATCGTAAATGCCACAAACTGCTCCACCGTCTGTGTTTATTCAATGATATCCTCCACGCTGTAGGAATCCGCAAGCAGGCTGAACCGCTCTTTCATCCCCTCAGTGAGATACACATGGTGATCTTCATCCACAAAGAGTCCGTCCGCACCGTAAGTTTTCAACAGTTCGGCACCTTTTTCCACCCCCAGCACAAAACATGCGGTGGAAAGTGCGTCTGCCTCAAGGCCTGTGTCGCAGACTACCGTAACTCCGGTCACTCCGCTTTTTGCCGGATAACCGGTGGACGGATCCATAATGTGGTGATACCTTACACCATCTTCGATAAAATATTTCTCATAATCTCCGGATGTGGAAAGAAATTCTGTGCCATTTAAAGCAACCACACCAAGATAATCGTCGTCATTTTCAGCACGGGGATCTGTCACTGCCACGTTCCAGGAAGAACCATCCGGTTTGCTTCCATAGGTCATGACACTGCTTCCCCCAAGGTTCATAAGCGCCGCAGAAACATCCTTCTGTGTTTCCAGATATTCCAGAATCGAGTCACAGCCAATTCCTTTTCCGGCTGCACCAAGATCCAGCGAACATCCCTCGTCCATGCGGATCGTCGTTCCGTCAAGAGAAACTTTCTGATATCCGGAATCTTTCAGAACATTTTTGATTTCTGCTTCTTCAGGAATTTTCTGATTTTCCCCGCCAATATCCCACAGACGGATCAGTTTTCCGATGGTCGGATCAAAAGCTCCGTCAGAATCTTTCGCAATTTTCAGAAGGCGTTCCAGATATCCGGAAAGTTCATCGGAAATCTCCTTATCTTTTCCGCTGTCTGCGTTCACCTTGTAAATCTGGGAACTTTCATTGGTCCATGAAAGAAGGTTTGTTTCCACATCTGTCAGTACAGATGTCAGTTTACTGTTTATATCGTCTCCTGTGGTATAAAGTGTTTCTGATACCACAGTATCCATGGCAAAATCTGTATTGGTATATGTCTGTATGTCATTTTCCGAAGCTGCGCATAATACAGGAAAAACCATGGTAATTCCTGCAGCTGCAGCCGTTGCCAGAAAAGCTTTCTTTTTCAGAGCATGAGATCTCATAGATTAATTTCCCTCATTTGTTCCAATGTGAATATTTTTTCTCGGACAGGTTGCCGCACATGCGTGGCAGCAAAGACATTCGCCGGACCTGGCCGTGTCGCCGTCAATATCCAGATGAGCCGGACATCTTTTTTTACAGAGACCGCATTTCGGCGGACATTTTTCACGGTTTCTCTGAAAAAGTGCTCCCGGAAGGATCGGCATTAATGCAAAAACCGCTCCCATAGGGCAGAGAAACTGGCAGAAAAAACGTTCCTGTGTACACATTCCCACCATGATCAGAACCAGAATCACGATTCCCGCCAGATATTTACTGTTAGGGAAACGTCCTGCTGTAATCATGGAAAAAACATCCCACGGGCTGGTTCCTGTAAGCTTTCCGTATACTCCTGTAAGGCAGGAAAGTAAAATCAGGGCCAGTACGATATATTTGACTTTCTGAAGTCTGTGTACCATTCTTTCAGAAAGAGCTGGTTTCTTTTTTTTATGAAAACATTTCATCCAGATCAGAGAAAAACCTTCATACACGGCATCTCCAAAAGATCCGAATGCACATGCATATCCGCAGAAATGTCTTCCGAAAAAACACGTAAAGATCAGAAGCACTGCTGTTACAGTCAGAAAGGAGTTCCACTCTACCGGCTGACCGGCCGCAATGGCGAGAAAAATTGATTTGATTCCCGCAAAAGCTGTGGAAAACAGAGACGGGGCAGCAATAAAAAATGCCAGCTGTATCCCCGCACGCATCAGCCTTACTTCCCGCTGTCTTTTTTTCATGAATTTTCCGCCTTTCCAAGTGCATCATCCACCGCATTCAGGATTCCTGTAGAACTGAAAGTTGCTCCTGATACAGTATCCACATCTGTACTCTGCGCACTTAAGATGGAATCGATCACACTCTCTGCCTGTGAAAGATATGCGCTGTCCTCACCTGGTGCACTGACCACATTAATGGATGTAATTTCATCACTGGCAAGTGTCACTTCCACCTGAATGGTTCCGCCGTATCCATCAGCTTCTCCTGTGTAAGTTCCATCTTTATATACGTTATCGGAATCTGGCGCTGCTGTGTCCTCCGCGTTTGCATTGGATGTCTTGCCGTCCGAAGTGTCTGCTGCCTTGTCACCGTCTGTTGAATCTGCATTACTGCTGTCAGTTCCTGTGGATGCTGCCTGATTCTGCATACGGTTTGCATAGCTTGTCTCCAGTGCACTGAGAAGTTCATTCTGCTGCTCCTGAAGCGTGTCTACCTTATCTGTCAGAGCCGAAATTTCTTTTTCGTTTGCCTGGGCTTTCATACTGCTGTTATAAAAAAGCACAGCCAGAACTACCAGCAGTAAAGAAATCACTCTCATATAAAAATTCTGGTTTTTCATCTCTTTTCTCCCCTGTATTTAGTCAGTCAGATATTCACAGTCCGTTCCTATCATCTGCACATAACCGTTTTTTGAATAAGTTATATATCTTTTACTCATATTTATAGATTAGTTCTAATTAATCATTTTTCTTTAATTAGATATTGCTAACTTACAGCTAGGTATTATATCACCTGATTTTTTTCTTGTCTATACTTTTTGTTAGTACGCGGTAACTTTTTTCTCCGTATCTTTAATTTTTGCTGTAACTTTTCCAGATATTGGTTAGATATCCTTAACTTATATTTGCCTTTTGAATGGGAGTATGATATGATTTTTTCTGAATCTGTGACAGAAACGGAGTTTTTATTTTGAAGAAAAAAGAAGTGATTTTTATTGCCGGGATCCTGATTCTGGCCGGGGTTCTCTGGCTTGGTTTTCAGATCACAGGGAAACGTTCCCACAATACGATCCGTATTACCGTTGACGGAAAAGAATTCGGAACTTATTCTCTTTCCCAGGATCAGGTCATACATATCGGAGACACCAATGTCTGCGAGATCAAAAACGGAAAAGTTACCATGATCGAAGCAACCTGTCCGGATCATTACTGTATGAAACAGAAAGCTGTGGATGAACATGGCGGTTCTATTATCTGTCTTCCTAACAAAGTGGTGATAGAAGGAGAAAATACCACGGAGGATTCGGATTCGAAGAGTTCACCGAAGATTGATGCGGTGACATAAGATGAAGATGTTACGGAATATATGCGTAATGTGCGTTCGCCATGCAGTTCTCCTCCGACAGATGACATTTGGTCCGGGGCACATCTGTAACAAATGAAAGGGTTTATTTATGAAACGAAAAACAGCTTATCTTGGATTATTTTCCGCAGTAGCGATCATTTTGGGATATGTGGAGTCCCTGATTCCTGTGTTTGCAGGAATTCCGGGAATCAAGCTCGGACTTGCAAACCTGGCAGTGCTTTTTATCCTGGATCGGTATTCTGCGAAAGAGGCGGCTCTTGTGTCCGTTGTCAGGATACTTGTGATTGGGTTTATGTTTGGAAATCTGTTCAGTATTTTATATAGTATGGCTGGCGCCGCGCTTAGTTTGACTGTGATGAATCTGCTGAAAAAACATTCCGGGTTTAGTCTGATCGGGATCAGTGTGGCTGGTGGGGTTACGCACAATATTGGGCAATTGATCGTTGCCATGATCGTGGTGAGTAATACGAGTCTGATGGTTTATGCACCGGCACTGCTGGTGGCCGGGGTCCTGGCGGGGATTCTCATAGGTGTTTTGACAAAGGAAGTTGTGGGACGACTTCCTTTGAATCTGTAATGTTTGTGTGTTTTTCTTTTTTGGATTGTGATTTTTACTTTGTGAAGTGGATTTTTGAAGTGTGTGTGTTTCTTTTTTTGGATTATAGCTTTTACTTTGTGAAGCGGATTTTTGAAGTGTGTGTGTTTCTTTTTGGGATTATAGTTTTTACTTTATGAAGTGGATTTTTGAAGTGTGTGTGTTTCTTTTTTGGGATTATGGTTTTTACTTTGTGAAGTGGATTTTTGAAGTGTGTGTGTTTCTTTTTGGGATTATAGTTTTTACTTTATGAAAGTAGGAAATTTGCGAGAAGGGGAAGCACTCATAGTTGCGAAGGCCGTCTCCCCTTCTCGCGCTCTTCCCCTCCTGCCACGCCGCTGTGATGCGTTATGGAATGTGTAACTTTATCGGCTCAGTCCTGTATTCTGCTGTACTGGCAGTGTCAGGCTGAGCCGATTGTTGGTTCAGGGCGGACGGGAAAGCGGCCTGCGTAGCAGGCCTGTTCCCTGAATTACAGCGTATAACTTGTATGGCTGTTATTTCACTGTTATTCAGAAACAGGTCTGCTTCGCAGACCGCTTTTTGTACGGAGCGAATAAAAAACACTTCGTCAATATATTTACGTCAGCATAAATCGGCTCAACTTTCCGCAGCCGACACAGTAGAATCCATCGCCCCGCCAATACTTTCACACATTCTCACAGCCTACAACAACTGCGTGCCCGGAAAGGGGGAGCTCGAGGGGGAAAAGCGGGCTTCGCAACTTTGAGTGCTTTCCCCCTCGTACCTGCCCATGCCAAAATGGTCCCCCTGAAAGGAAAAAATGCCTACGCTTCTAGTATCCTCCCTGGAAAGGAAAAAGCCTACGCCTCTAGTATCCTCCCTGGAAAGGAAAAAGTCTACGCCTCTAGTATCCTCCCTGGAAAGGAAAAGTCTACGCCTCTAGTATCCCCTCCAGAAAGAAGATGCCCGCCGCATCCAGGCGCCCTCGCCGGGAGGCATCAGGCTTCGGTTTCATCATGAAACTGAGGAACCGGTGTCACCGGGGGATACGGCTCCGCCGGTGGCTCATCAAATTCTCCGGAAATATTCCGATAGAAAACTGCCATGCAGGTTTCTATATAAGGCACCAGCCAGATCAGTGCCAGATAAAGCGTAAACATAGAAAAAATAATCCACGGTATAAAACTTAAGAGCATTTTCAAATACTCCCAGTAGTGCCCCTTCATAAGTTTCGCACTTGCTTTCAGTGCCTGTGTTCCTTTCATGTCCGGATTATCGGACAGAATATAATAACTCATGGTGAAAGGCATGGCTATCAGCAGGTTCAGCCCAAACCCGAGAAGTGTCAGCAGCATATAAGTCACTGCCCAGTTCATCTGCTCTTCCACTGTATTTCCCATATCGCTTGTGAACGAAAACCACGCCAGTGGAAGTGATGTCACCAGATTGATCAGTGCCAGCACAAAGGATACCACGATCACATGGTCTGGCTGGTGGCTGAAAAAGTACAGAAGATCTCCAAAAGAATATGCTTCCCTTCTGGAAATATTCAGGTAGATCCGGTAAAGTCCTGCGGAAAAAACGCAGATCACCAGAGAAAGGATAAAGCTGAATACTTCTCCTCCGATGATCGCGTACGCGGAATCTCCCGGAAAAAGTGCTGTGGAAATGTAGCTTGAAACCACACTCATCGCCGCAACCGCAATACTGCCGATCACCGGAACCGTAAAATTACCAGTCAGCGTTTCCCTTGCAAGCTTCTTACAGCCCTTCAGATTTTTTCTCATAAAAATTCTCTCCTTATGAACGGCCACATCTTTCCGGCGGACAGCCCGAATGCACGCACCGTTCCGTTATAGAAGGCGGAGACTTATACCAAGCCTCCGCCCCGTCATTTCTCATTTTCGCTCTGGCATATCCTGCTGCTTATGCTGCATAACTGCACGCCAGATCATTTTTCTGCAATGTCAAACGGATATTCGCAATTCGCAATCCGCATTCACTACGCAGCTCTACACCGATTAACTGCTTCGCAGTTTATCCGGTTAATCTGCAAGATTAAACGCATCATGTACCGCATTCATGGCACGTACGCCATCTTTCTCATTGATGAGAACAGTCACACGGATCTCAGATGTCGCGATCATATTGATGTTCACGCCCTCATTATAAAGGCTCTCGAACATTTTTGCGGCAACACCCGGATTACTCATCATACCAGCTCCCACGATGGAAAGTTTGGCGATGTTTTTCTCCGCATGAAGCTCATCATAGCCGATGCGTGCCTGGTTGGATTCCAGGACTGCCATTGCATCGTCCAGATCATTTTTATCAACAGTAAAGGAAATATCCTTGGTTCCGGCACGGCCGATAGACTGAAGGATCATATCCACATTGATATTTTTCTTGGCCAGGGTATCAAAAAGCTTAAATGCTACTCCTGGTGAATCTTTAAGTCCGATCACAGCAATACGTACTGCATCTGTATCCAGAGCAACACCGCTGATCAGCATTCTCTCCACTGTTACTTCCTCCTTTACCACAGTTCCTTCGCTGTTGTTGAGACTGGAACGTACCACCAGCGGTACACCGTATTTCTTCGCCATCTCCACAGAACGGTTATGAAGCACTCCCGCACCCAGAGTTGCCAGATCCAGCATCTCATCGTAAGTGATCTCCTTAAGCTTGCGGGCTTTCGGAACCTTACGGGGGTCAGCAGTATAAACGCCATCCACATCGGTATAGATCTCACAGGCATCTGCATGAAGCGCTGCTGCAAGAGCTACGGCTGTGGTATCCGAACCTCCACGGCCAAGTGTGGTGTAATCATTATATTTATCAATGCCCTGGAATCCTGTAACCACAACAATTCTGCGGTTATCCAGTTCTCTGCGGATACGTGCGGCATCGATCTTTTTCAGACGGGCACTGCTGTGTGCGCTTGTTGTGTGCATAGCCACCTGAAATGCATTCAGGGAAACTGACGGTACTCCCAGGCTGTCCATAGCCATGGCCATCAGTGCTACCGACATCTGTTCTCCGATGGTAAAAAGCATATCCATCTCACGTTTCGGAGGTTTGTCGTTGATATCTTTCGCCATGGTGATCAGCTCATCGGTATATTTACCCATTGCGGAAAGCACGACCACCACGTCGTTTCCTTTTTTATAATCTTCGATACATCTTCTGGCAACATTAAAGATACGCTCTTTGTTTGCCACAGAAGTACCGCCGAATTTTTTTACGATTAACATGTTCTTATTTCTCCTCAGGCATCAATCCTTCACGCGGATCATTGCCAGTACTTTTCCGGTAAGCTTACTGATCTTCTCTTTATATTCAGCCTGCTTCATCACCGGTGTGATAAATCCGAATTCGTCCGGAAGGTCATCCGGCTCGATGGTCTGTACATCACCAAAAGCTTTTTCCACTTCATCCATAGTAGTATCAGACACACGTACGAAGAAACGTCCCTCAACTTCATCCATATCCATAAGCTTCAAGGCATAGCTGCTCCAGTTTGTCATGATATTTCTGTGGAGATGCTTTGCTTCATCCACAACATCTGCAACTACTGCACTTGCAGTCGGAAGCTTACCTGCTCCGCTTCCGTAGAACATGGCATCTCCGAGAACATTTCCGTGCACAAATACTGCATTAAACACATCATTTACACTGTAAAGCGGGCTACTCTGGCCTACCAGGAACGGCGCTACCATTGCATAGAAAGAATCTCCGATCCTACGGCTTGTGGCAAGAAGCTTGATAGTCATGCCAAGCTCTTTTGCATATTCCATATCTGCCGGTGTGATCTTTGTGATTCCTTCTGTATAAATATCCTCGTAATTCAGGAATTTTCCGTATGCAAGTGAAGAAAGGATGGCGATCTTACGGCATGCGTCAGCACCTCCTACGTCTGCAGTCGGATCTGCCTCTGCATAGCCCTTTGCCTGAGCTTCCTTCAGAACCGTATCAAAATCACAGTTCTCTGTGCTCATCTTGTAAAGCATGTAGTTGGTGGTTCCGTTAAGGATTCCTGTGATCTCATCGATCTCATCTGCTGTCAGTGAAGAATTCAGTGCACGAATGATCGGGATACCGCCGCCGCAGCTTGCCTCAAAAAGGAAATTGATATTTTTTTCTTTTGCGATCTCCATGAGCTCGGAACCATGCTTGGCTACCAGAGCCTTATTGGATGTGCTTACGCTCTTTCCTGCCTGAAGCGCTCTTTTTACAAAGGTATAAGCCGGCTCGATCCCGCCCATAACCTCAACAACAATATCTACCTCCGGATCGTTTACGATCACTTCATAATCATGAACCAGAACTTTCTCAACCGGATCTCCCGGAAAATCTCTTAAATCAAGAACGTACTTGATGTTAATCTCATCTCCAGCTCTCTTGTTAATGCTCTCATGATTGGTGTTGATGACTTCAACAACTCCGCTTCCTACTGTACCGTAGCCTAATACTGCTATGTTTATCATATGCTTACTCCCTGCCTAAAATTTTCAAATAGTGTATACCGTCTCTCTGCTCAATATTCTCCACCATAGCCTCTGCGTCGCCTTCTCCCGGAAGGATGTCAACGCTCAGCGTCAGCGTTGCGACTCCGTTAATGGGAATACTCTGATGTATGGTCAGGATATTACCGTGAAAACGGGCAATCGTCTGCAGCACCATTGATAAAAGCCCCGGCTCATCGTCCATCTGAATGATAAAGGTGATGGTCTTTCCCTTGGTCTCCTCGTGGAAAGGAAAAATATCGTCCTTATATTTGTAAAAAGAACTGCGGCTGATCCCGGTCCTTTCAGCAGCTTCCTGAACAGTAGCCACCCGTTTGGATTCCAGCAGCCTCTTGGCCTCAACAACCTTAAGAAGTACTTCCGGCACTGCCCTCTCTCTTACTACATAGTATTTTTTCTTCTCAACCTGTTTCTGCATAGCAACCTCTCTAGTTGCTGTTCACATTGTGTGCAGCAACCTTTCTGTCCGTTTCATAAAGACAAGTGTTTTTGTACAAAAGATATATTATCATAATAAAAGAAACTCCACAAGCGATTTTTTGCCTGCGGAGTCCTTTTCTCTGTCTTTATGGGGTTCCGTGACAGTAATGTTATTCTTTCTTTTTCGCCAGCGCGATCCATTTCAGGTATGCATTGATAAAAATGTCAATACCACCGTCCAGAACTGCGTCAACATTACCGGTTTCTTCATTGGTTCTATGGTCTTTTACCATGGTGTATGGCTGCAGGACATAGGAACGGATCTGGTTTCCCCAGCCGATATCTGTTACTTCGCCTCGAATGCCGGAAAGCTTCTCCTCAGCTTCCTGCTGTTTCAGCAGATACAGCTTGGCCTTCAGCATCTGCATAGCCTTATCCTTGTTCATGTGCTGAGAACGTTCATTCTGGCACTGTACCACGATTCCAGTCGGAAAATGGGTGATACGGATCGCAGAGGATGTCTTGTTGATATGCTGTCCACCGGCACCACTGCTTCGGTAGGTATCGATACGGATATCGTCATCATTGATCTCAACATCCAGATCCTTCTTGATATCCGGCATAACATCGCAGGATACAAAAGATGTCTGTCTCTTTCCTGCTGCATTAAACGGAGAAATACGTACAAGACGGTGAACACCCTTCTCGGATTTCAGATAACCGTAGGCGTTCTCTCCGTTCACCTGGAAGGTTACGGATTTCACACCGGCCTCATCACCGTCAAGGTAATCCAGGACCTCCAGCGCAAAGCCTTTCTTCTCCGCCCATCTGCTGTACATACGATAAAGCATTCCGCACCAGTCGCAAGCCTCTGTTCCGCCGGCTCCTGCGTTCAGCTTGATGATGGCGTTCTCTCCGTCGTACTCTCCGGAAAGAAGTGTCTTCACACGGATGCTGTCAAAGCTTGCCTGGAACTCGTCCAGCATTTCCTGGATCTCAGGGACGATCTCCGGATCATTCTCCTCATATCCCATCTCGATCATGGTTTCCATATCTTCCATCTGTGTTTCCAGATTATGGTATGTCTCAATATCATCCTTGAGACTCTTTAACTGTTTCATCTTCATCTGAGATACTTCTGCGTTATCCCAGAAATCAGGCGCTTCCATCTCGCGCTCTAATTCTTCGACCTTCTGCTCTTTGTTAGCGAGGTCAAAGTGAATCCCTCACTTCCACTAATGGCTCTGTGTATGTTGCAAGAATACTCTTGAACTGATCTAACTCAACCACAGCTTCACCTTCTTTCTATATATTGATGCAGGAACTCCTGCCTGTCTTATACAATACCATATGGGCCTGAAAATTACAACGAAAACGTGGTTCAGGCATTTCTATTTTATCTGCGACAATTCATAGATATCCCCTCTCCGGTGCTTCAGAAGAGGCAGCTGTTCCCGGACTTTTTTTACCTCCTCCAGGTCCAATTCCGCAACTTTTACGTCCGGCTTTTCTTCCATTTCCATGAGGACTTTTCCCCAGGGATCCACGGCAATGGAATGGCCCCAGGAATGGTATCCGGCATTCAGGTCTCTGGCAGGTGCGGCCCCGAGGGTGTATACCTGATTGTCCACGGCTCTCTGGCGGAACATCAGCTCCCAATGGAGAGGACCTGTTGTCATATTAAAAGCCGCCGGCACAATGATCACCTCTGCCCCCTGATCCACCATCAGCCTGGCAAGTTCCGGAAAGCGGAAATCATAGCAGATGCAAACGCCCATCTTTCCAAATTCTGTGTCAAAAACTGTCACCTGATCTCCCGGTGTCAGGGTATCTGATTCTTTAAAATACTGGCCACCTTTTACATCAATGTCAAAAAGATGCATCTTCCGGTGTTTCCCGATCTGATGCCCGTTTCTGTCAAAAACATAGGATGTGTTGTAAATACGACCGGTTGCGTCTCTCTCCGGCATACTTCCAGCTATGAGATAAATCCCACGTTCTGCTGCCAGCCTGGAACATTTTTCCCAGGTGTCCCCGCCTTCGGATTCCGCATATTCCGGGAAGTATTTGTTCTCGTAGGGACAGCAGAACATTTCGGGCAGAACTGCCAGGTCGATTCCCTGAAGTTCCGGACTGGCAAGAATTTCTGCTGCCTGAATGATGTTACGGGATTTTTCTGTATATACATGTGTCTGAAGAATTGCTGTTTTTATAACGGCCATATTATCATATCCTTTCTCTGCTCTTATACAAAAATAGCCCCACCATATCATCAGGTGAGACTATTTTTATCTTCATTCTCAGATCTTCGCTGCCTTACGTCCACAGCACTGTTTATATTTCTTGCCGCTTCCGCATGGGCACGGATCGTTCGGATATACTTTATCTTCTTTTCGCTGAACCGGTTTCTTCGGGCCGGCGCTGTCATCTTTGTTTGTACCGGTTACTTTTGCAACCTGCTCACGCTCGATCTTCTGCTCTACATGAACATGATACAGCATACGTACGGTATCTTCCTGAATGGAAGTGATCATGTTATTGAACATCTCGAATGCGTTCATCTTGTACTCAACAACCGGATCTCTCTGGCCATATGCCATCAGGCCGATACCCTGACGGAGCATTTCCATGTCGTCGATGTGATCCATCCACTTACTGTCAATACATTTCAGGAGAACTACTCGCTCAAGCTCACGAAGCTGCTCCGGTTCCGGGAACTCAGCCTCTTTCGCTTCATAAAGCTTCACAGCCTCTTCCTTCACGATATGCTTGATCTCATCTTTCTTATGACCTTTTACCTTCTCTGCAGTCAGAGGGTGGATTGGGATAATCGGAGTGATCGCGGTATTGAACTCATCAAGATCCCACTCCGAAGAATCCATATCATCAGAGAAGCACATATCTGTCATGCTGTCTACGATATCTGTGATCATCTTGTAGATGGCATCACGCATGTTCTCACCGTCAAGTACCTGACGACGCTCCTCGTAGATGATCTCTCTCTGCTCATTGTTAACCTGGTCATAGTCGAGAAGATTTTTACGGATTCCGAAGTTGTTGAACTCGATCTTCTCCTGCGCTTTCTCGATGGCATTGGAAAGCATCTTATGCTCAATCTGCTCATTCTCCTCAACACCAAGAGATGTGAACACTTTCATCAGTCTCTCGGAACCGAACAGACGCATCAGGTCATCCTCAAGGGAAATGTAGAAACGGGATTCACCCGGATCTCCCTGTCGTCCGGAACGTCCACGGAGCTGATTATCAATACGTCTTGACTCATGACGCTCAGTACCGATAATCTTCAGACCGCCGGCCTCTCTTGCCACATCGTCAAGTTTGATATCGGTACCACGGCCTGCCATGTTGGTTGCGATGGTAACGGCATCTGCCTGTCCTGCCTGTGCTACGATCTCAGCCTCAAGTTCATGGAACTTGGCATTCAATACGTTATGCGGGATTCCCTCTCTCTTCAGCATTCTGCTGAGAAGTTCGGAAGTTTCGATAGTGATCGTACCAACCAGTACCGGCTGATGTTTTGCATGTGCTTCCTTAACAGCCTCTACAACTGCATTGAATTTCTCTTTCTTTGTCATGTAAACGGCATCGTCAAGGTCTTTACGCTGTACCACACGGTTGGTCGGGATCTCTACAACGTCCATGCCGTAGATATCACGGAACTCTTTCTCCTCAGTAAGGGCTGTACCGGTCATACCGCCTTTTTTATCATATTTATTGAAGAAGTTCTGGAAAGTGATGGTTGCAAGAGTCTTACTCTCTCTCTTAACCTTAACATGCTCTTTCGCCTCGATCGCCTGATGAAGACCATCCGAATAACGACGGCCCGGCATGATACGTCCGGTAAACTCATCAACGATCAGGATCTCGTCATCTTTTACAACATAATCCTGATCCTTATGCATCAGGTTATGTGCACGAAGGGCAAGGATAATGTTATGCTGGATCTCCAGATTCTCCGGATCTGCCAGGTTCTCAATATTAAAGAATTTCTCAACCTTCTTGATACCCTGTTCGGTAAGGTTGACGATCTTGTCTTTCTCATTTACAACGAAGTCACCGGTCTCGATAACTTCCTCACCCATGATGGCTGCCATCTTGGTCATCTCATGGCTGGCCTCACCACGCTCCAGCTGCTGTGCAAGGATATCACATACTTCATAAAGCTTGGTGGATTTGCCGCTCTGTCCGGAAATGATCAGAGGTGTACGTGCCTCATCAATCAGGACGGAGTCGATCTCATCGATGATACAGTAGTGAAGATCTCTCTGAACAAGCTGTTCTTTATAGATAACCATGTTGTCACGAAGGTAATCGAATCCAAGTTCGTTGTTGGTAACGTATGTGATGTCACATCCATATGCCGCACGGCGTTCTTCCGGCTTCATGTCGTTAAGTACCACGCCTACAGTCAGGCCAAGGAACTCATGGACTTTACCCATCCACTCGGCATCTCGTTTAGCCAGGTAGTCGTTGACAGTTACGATGTGGACACCTTTTCCCTCAAGGGCATTCAGGTATGCAGGAAGTGTGGAAACAAGAGTTTTACCTTCACCTGTTTTCATCTCGGCGATACGGCCCTGGTGAAGGATGATACCACCGATGATCTGTACACGGTAATGCTCCATTCCAAGCACACGCTTGGCAGCCTCACGTACGGTGGCAAATGCCTCAGGAAGAAGATCATCCAGTGTTTCGCCTTCTGCAAGACGTTTCTTATATTCTCTGGTCTTGTCCCGTAACTGCTCGTCTGTGAGCTGCTGCATCTGGGACTGATAGCTCTCGGTTTTCTCAACCAGCGGCATGATACGCTTTACTTCACGCTGGCTGCGGGTTCCAAATACTTTTGAAAAAACATTCATGTTTCTGCTCCAATCATTTTATTCGAAATAGGACATTTAAGTCTCTTATCTATCCGATTCAGGATCATTCCAGGACACTGTTCGTTCCAATCATCATAATCATTCCAGTTCTCTGTTGATATCCAGATCACATATGGTATATATTCTACCACTTTCCAGTTATAAAAACAATGAACAATTAATTAACAAATCGTGTCCGGAGCTGTTCTTCTGCCCTGAAAAAAAGCTCCGGGAATCTGCAGATTTTCCACGCAGATTCCCGGAGCTTTTCTCAGTCGTTCAATATTCAGTTTTTATAAAAGATCATTCACCCATGATCTCCTACAGAGACTTCTGCCTAAAACTCCGGCTCGATCAGTCCGTAAGTATTACCTTTACGTTTGTAAACTACGTTCACCTGCTCTGTCTCAGCATTGAAGAATACAAAGAAATTATGTCCAAGAAGCTCCATCTGTACGCATGCATCTTCCGGATACATTGGTTTGATTCCGAATTTCTTGGTACGGATGATCTTAACTTCCTCATCCTCTTCATAATCCTTATCAAGGTATGCTTTCTGGAAGTTTGTGGATTCCTGCTGCTTGTCAACGATCTTGTTCTTGTATTTACGAAGCTGACGCTCAATTACCTCTTCAACCAGATCGATGGATACATACATATCATTGCTTACCTGCTCGGAACGGATAATGTTACCTTTCACAGGGATTGTTACCTCGATCTTCTGGCGATCCTTCTCAACGCTTAAGGTTACTGAAATCTCAGTTTCAGGAGTAAAATACCTTTCAAGTTTACCAAGCTTGTCCTCAACAGCTGTTTTAAGTCCTTCTGTTACTGCTATATTCTTTCCACTAATAATAAATTTCATGACTTCCATCCCCTTTGCTGTTTTATGTTGCTATTATAACACATTAAGTTGAATTTTAACATCACTTTTCAAAAATTTTACAAATTTTTTCTAAATTTATTCAATATATTCCTGCAAAAGGATTTTTTTGTCATGAATATGCAACTATTCTACTTCATCTCTGCCAGAACTTCAAACGGTATGCTTCCGCCAAAAATATCCAGTGCACTGCCAACAGTCACGTCCAGTCTTCCCTGTCCTGCCCTTCGAAGTTCCTCAATATCTGCCATGGAGCCGACACCGCCTGCATAAGTTACCGGATGAGCTGTATACTGTCCCAGAAGTTCCGCAAGTTCTGTCTCAACACCATGAGCCTTTCCCTCCACATCCACTGCATGGACCAGAAATTCATCACAGTAACTTCCAAGCTTTTCCATCAGTTCCAGTGTCACGATCTCTTCTGTAAATTTCTGCCAGCGGTCTGTGACAATATAATAGTTACCGTCTTTTTTGCGGCAGCTTAAGTCCAGCACAAGATGTTCTTTTCCTGCTGCATTCCGGATCTTCTCCAGATTTTCCCAGGAAATCACTCCGTTTTTAAACACATAGGAGGTTACGATCACATGGCTGGCACCAGCCTCCAGATACTCTGACGCATTCTCCGGGCAGATACCGCCTCCGATCTGAAGTCCTCTGGGATATCTTTTCAGGGCAAGAAGCGCCTGGGCTTTCGTCGCTTCATAGTTGGGAGAATCTTTTCCGTTCAAAAGGATCACATGACCGCCCTTTAATCCCGCCTTCTTATAAAGCTCTGCATAAAAAGCCGCATCCTGCTCTGACACAAAATTTTCTGCCGCCTGATCACCCTGATCTTTCAGGCTTCCTCCTACGATCTGTTTTACTTTTCCGTTATGTATATCAATGCATGGTCTGAATTTCATAATCCTGTCCTCCGTTTTCTTTCCATGCACTGATAATAGCATCAGAAGCAGTTTTATGCAATGCTGTGGTAAAATATCTGTAGCACCAGGTTACCTTACAGTTGCTGACCACGAAATAAACAGCAACTCTATCTGCCCTCTACCGCATTTCCTACTGCATTGCCAATATCATCCACCGCATTTCCTACGCCGTCGCCCAGGTCCTTCACACTGTCACCCAGCTCACCGGATACCGTTCCGTCATTTCCGGTTCCGTTGGCATCTGTAGTTCCAGGCGCTGCTGTTGTATTATTTCCATTTCCCGCAGGAGTCACGGTAATATTTCCACCGGCCATCTCATTGTTATCTGTGCCAGAATCTTCAATGATCCCGCCGTTGTCCATCACACCGTCATTATCTGTTTCATCTTCCATAATTCCATTTTCTGTGGCAGTATTTTCGTTTGTATTTTTTTTCTTATTTCTCTCATCATTATTTTTCTCGTCCACAGTTTCATCCGCATTATTTACCTCTGTACCACAGGCTGTAAATGTACACAGAGACAGAGTGAGCAAAGTGCCAAAAAGAATCGCCTTCCATTTTTTCATATGATCTTCTCCTTTTTCTGAAAAATTCTGTATTCCTAATATGGCACTTTTTCCAGTATTCTATCCTGGCAAAAATTTCAAAAATATTCTTTGCTATAAGGCCATATAGCGGACATTCGCATTTCGTTCCACTACATGCTCATGAATGAAATCGCTTCGCAATTTCATTCAAAAAAACGGGCTCCGCTTTTACACGAAACCCGTTTTTATTACCTGTATCATTCTGTTACGGATTAAACTGTCAACCTGTCAGGATCAGCCGATCACGTCACTCATATCGTAACGTCCTGCCGGTTTGCCGGCAAGGAATTTGGCTGCTTCTACAGCACCTTTTCCAAAAATAGCCTTGGAATATGCGGTGTGCTTGAACTCGATCACTTCGTCCTGACCTGCAAAAATGATCTCATGCTCACCTACGATCGTTCCGCCGCGAACTGCGGAAATACCGATTTCCTTGTCATCACGTTTTTCACGTTTCTGGCTGCGGTCATATACATAATGATACTTGTTGTCCATAGCTTCATTAATGCTGTCTGCCAGTGCAAGTGCGGTACCACTTGGTGCGTCTACTTTCAGGCGATGATGTTTCTCAACGATCTCCATGTCAAATCCTGCAGTTGCAAGAACCTTGGCAGCATCCTGAACCAGTTTCAGAAGTGTGTTGATGCCAAGAGACATGTTTGCGGATTTCAGCACTGCTACTTTTTTGGATGTCTCTTCTACTTTTGCAAGCTGCTCCTCGCTTAAGCCTGTGCTGCAGAGAACAACCGGGATCTGGCGTGCGGCACTGTACTCAAGAAGCTTGTCTGTTGCTTTTGCAGAGGAGAAATCAATGATCGCGTCTGCCTCTACCTGACATGTATCAATATCGGTAAATACCGGATAGCTGTTTTTTCCCTGATCTGCAATGTCGATGCCTGCCACGATCTCTGCATCCGGATCTTTCTCCACAATGCCACTGATCACCTGACCCATATGTCCGTTGCAGCCATTCATGATGATTTTTACCATAGTATATTCTCCTTTACCTTCCGCTTACAGTCTGATTATTTTGCAAGCTTAAGGCCGAATTTCTCGATCTCTTTTGCAAGAGCTGCCTTTGTGTCTTCTTCCATCTCGCAAAGTGGCATACGAAGCGGTCCTACGTTCATTCCCATAAGGTTCATAGCTGTCTTAACAGGAATCGGGTTTACTTCGCTGAACAGTGCGTTGATCAGCGGAAGAGCTTTCAGCTGATCCTCTGTTGCTCCCTTGGTATCACCGTCGAAATATTTCATGACCATGTCATGTGTAAACTTCGGTGCAACATTGGAAAGTACGGAAATAACACCAAGTCCGCCAAGAGAAAGAATCGGAAGTACCTGATCATCGTTTCCGGAGTAAAGCTCAAGCTGTCCGTCTGCCAGAGACATCATTTTGGCGATCTGGGAAAGATCTCCGGTTGCTTCCTTGATTCCGACAATGTTCTTTACATTCTTTGCAAGGTAAGCTGCTGTAGCCGGCTGGATGTTGCAGCCTGTACGGCTCGGTACATTGTACATGATGAGCGGAGTTTCCGGAACTGCATTGGCAATTGCTGTGTAATGAGCGATAAGTCCCTTCTGTGTAGCCTTGTTATAATAAGGTGTTACAATAAGAAGAGCGTCTGCACCATAGGAAGCTGCTTCCTTGGACATCATGATTGCTGTCTCTGTACAATTGGAACCTGTTCCTGCGATTACAGGCACACGTTTGTTAACTTTGTCAATTGTGAACTTGATTGTCTGAAGGTGCTCTCCGTGTGTCAGAGTAGAAGATTCTCCTGTTGTTCCGCAGATAACGATGGCGTCTGTGCTGTTCGCGATCTGATCCTCAAGGATCTCCTCAAGTTTCTCATAATTTACCTTACCGTCTTCGTGCATAGGTGTTACGATTGCAACGCCTGTTCCTTTAAAAATTGCCATTTGTCTTCCTCCTTCTTTCTTCTGTGAACTGTTGCTTATTTCCGTTCCTGTCCGGTCAGCTCTGTTGTCATTGTGGTAACACTGTCCACATATGGCTTCAGTGCTTCCGGAAGCCAGCGTCCGGTCATAACTATGTGCATACTTTCATCCTTCTGCTTAAGCATATCGATGATCGTCTCAACTGGAGCGATTCCTTTATCCATAAGCCCGAGGATTTCATCCAGCAGCAGAAAATCACACTCTCCGGTAGCAATTACCTTCCGTGCAAAATTAAGGCCGTTGAGAATATTGGTTCTCTCTTCTGTCTTTTCCTGCTCACTCAGGTCATTATAGCAGGTGTCCATTTTTTCGAAACGGAAAATCTTGAAATCAAGATTATCCAGATCCTCAAGAAAATCCAGTTCTCTGCGTTCCCTGCCCTTGAGAAACTGTATGATGATCACACTTTTTCCCTGCGCGGCAAAGCGCAAAGCCTGGCCGATAGCCAGTGTCGTCTTTCCTTTCCCGTTCCCGCAATAAACCTCTGTTATTTCTTTTTCCATGATTCTTCCTCTTACTGTTTAGTGAAACCGGTAATTCCCCATTTTTTTAATTTTTCTTATATTACCGCAGATTGGCTGGAAATGCAAGTGTTACCTTAATGTTCCCACCAATATTCCATAACCTGTCCAATGTTACTCAACATATTCCAATTTGCTCACCGAAACTTCATAGGCTATCCTTTTTTCTGTCTCATTTTCACTGATTCGTTTCATATATTCCCTGCTCTGAATTCTGCCCCAGATCAGCACATGTCCGCCTACTTCAAAAGCCGAAGCATATCTGGCATTTCTTCCCCAGCATATACATGGTATGTAATCGGATTTTCCGTAAGGACGGTTGACTGCCATCAGAAGATCCGCAATCTCTCTTCCAAGCGGAGTTTTTCTGTATACAGGCGGTTTGCAGATATACCCGTCCAGAAAAATCTGATTGACCGGTATGGATTCCTCTCCCTCTTCCACAAATTTCACTTCCCTGGCAAATACCGAAAGCACAAGTCTATTTCTCTTTTCCTCATGACGGTTATAGGACCGGAACTGTCCGTGGATTTCAATATACTCCCCAACATAGTCCTGGGTGATATCAATCAGACGCTCGGACACCATCACCGGAATCCTGTCCTCAGAATCGCTGAGACGTTTTACCAGAATATCCATCATATAAAACCCTTCTCCAAAAACCTGATGGCTGAAGGTAAATCCGGTGGCAATACGCCCCATAACCGATACCTGATTGTTTTCAATAATTTTATCTGCCATAATAAGTAGCTCTCCTTCCTCTTCGTGTATTTCGTCTATACCAATGTATGTGCATTTGGGGTATAATATGTCTGGAAAATGAAAAACTAAAAATATTTTTTTATATCTTGTAATCTCACGAAAATGTGATAAACTGTAAATTTGGACATCATTTTTAACAAAAAGATTACTTATATATGGAAAGAAAGGATTTGGATTATATGAAGACCAAGCGTGAAGATGTTCGTAACGTGGCCATTATCGCCCATGTCGATCACGGTAAAACAACACTTGTTGACGAGCTTTTGAAACAGAGCGGTGTTTTCCGTGAGAACCAGGAAGTCCAGGAACGTGTCATGGACTCCAACGATATTGAGCGTGAGCGCGGCATTACGATTCTCTCCAAAAACACCGCAGTTCATTACAAGGGTGTAAAAATCAATATCATCGACACTCCAGGCCATGCGGACTTCGGCGGCGAGGTAGAGCGTGTGCTGAAGATGGTAGACGGCGTTATTCTTCTTGTGGACGCCTTCGAGGGTGCCATGCCTCAGACTAAATTTGTACTTCGTAAAGCTCTCGAACTGAACCTGCATGTTATTGTCTGCATCAACAAGATCGACCGTCCGGAAGCACGTCCGGAGGAAGTTGTTGACGAAGTTCTGGAACTTCTCATGGATCTGGACGCATCTGACGAGCAGCTGGACTGCCCGTTCCTGTATGCCTCCGCAAAAGCCGGCTATGCAGTTCGTAACCTTGAGGACAAGCCTGAGAATATGGCTCCGCTTTTTGAGACCATCCTTGATGCAATTCCTGCTCCGGAGGGAGATCCGGACGGAGATACACAGGTTCTTATCAGCACCATCGACTACAATGAATATGTAGGCCGTATCGGTGTCGGTAAAGTTGAGCGCGGAACCATTTCCGTGAACCAGGAGCTGATGCTTCTGAACCATCATGACCCGGACAAACACGAGCGCGTAAAGATCAGCAAGCTCTACGAATTTGACGGCCTGAACAAGGTTGAAGTCAAGAGTGCTACCATCGGAGCCATCGTTGCGATCTCCGGTATTGCAGATATCCACATTGGAGATACACTCTGTGCAGGAGATAACCCGGAGTCCATTCCGTTCCAGAAGATTTCCGAGCCTACCATCTCCATGAACTTCCTTGTAAACGACAGCCCGCTTGCAGGACAGGAAGGTAAATTTATCACTTCCCGTCACCTTCGTGACCGCCTCTACCGTGAGCTGAATACAGACGTCAGCCTTCGTGTGGAAGACACAGATACAACTGAGTGCTTCAAGGTTTCCGGCCGTGGTGAGCTTCACCTTTCCGTTCTTATTGAGAACATGCGCCGTGAAGGATATGAATTTGCAGTCAGCAAACCGGAGGTTCTCTATCATACAGACGAGCGCGGACGCAAACTGGAGCCGATCGAGATCGCATATGTTGATGTTCCGGAGGAATTTTCCGGTACCATCATCCAGAAACTCAGCGAGCGTAAAGGTGAACTTCAGGGTATGAGCACAGCAAGCGACGGAACTGTACGTCTTGAGTTCTCCATCCCTTCCCGTGGACTGATCGGATTCCGTAACGAATTCCTTACCTCCACCAAGGGTACCGGTATCCTGAACACCATGTTTGACGGATATGCACCATACAAGGGAGACTTCCCGTATCGTAAACAGGGTTCCCTCATCGCTTTCGAGGCAGGCGAGACTGTAACTTACGGTCTTTTCTCCGCTCAGGAGCGTGGTACTCTCTTCGTCGGACCTGGCGAGAAGGTTTACAGCGGTATGGTTATCGGACAGAATGGTAAGGCTGAGGATATCGAGCTGAATGTCTGCAAGACCAAGCACCTCACCAACACCCGTTCTTCTTCGGCAGACGATGCGCTGAAGCTTGTTCCGCCTAAGGTATTAAGCCTTGAGCAGGCAATCGAGTTCATCGACCAGGATGAGCTTCTTGAGGTAACTCCTAAGAGCCTTCGTATCCGTAAACGTATCCTGGATTCCAGAGATCGAAAACGTGCTGCATTCCGCAAGAGCTGATAGAATTTTGACGATTATTTATTGTTTACTGGATTCTGGCAGTGTTTTGCAGTTATAAAGGATTCGGATATATCTTTAACACGATTTACACAACTGTCATACGGGAATCATTTCCTGTATGGCAGTTTTTTTCTGGAATCATTTCCTGCATGACCGTTTCTTTCTGCAGGAAGAATCCAGGCTGCAGGATTCTCTGCCTGTGGCGAATTTCCCTGAACAACATCGGGCTTTCCTGCTCGCAGGATTCTGGCAGTTATCTCCTGCCCTGTTTTTCATTTTCAGACAAATCTATCCATTTCTTTCTGCATTCCCGAAAAAAGTCTCCATATATTTTGCTTAATTGTTCTGAAAACTCAAATAATTTCAAGTTTTTTTATCAATTATGGTTTGACGCTTTACCGTGACATGATATTTTTGTGAATTATTTATCAAAATTCTTCGTTATTTTCGTTAATTATTTATCACATTCGCTATTGACGTCTGGAATCTGTTAAATTATAATGTGTTCATGATTGATTGACAAAAGTTTAACGTTAATGTTTTAACTGCATGATACGTTTTATCTTTTGCCAGCCCCTCATATGTGTGCATGTTTTTTGTCAGTGCTGACAAATATTTAACATGTTTTTTGTGCAAAGTGCTGAATTTAAAGATTTTTTTTAAAGGATTTTTCAATAATTCAGCGTTCTGCGGAGTGAAATTTACAGTATTTTCCCCTGATTTTCTGTTCGTCATTTTGCACATAGCTGCAAAATTCAGAATTTGCGTTTTTTTCTGAATTTTGATACTATATAATCATTGAAACAGAAAATTCAATCAGATTGAATCAACCAAGCAACGCAGCGCGGGGACTTACAAAAACTCTGCAGCATCTGCCGGCATAAAAAACAGGCCCGCAGAACCACAGATCATTATCATATGAAAACAGGAGGATTCCACATGGCAAAGAAAGAAACTATCCCTACCATCATCGACACTCCAGAAGCCCTGACCGCGAAAATGGCTGCAATGAAAGAAGCACAGAAGATCTTCGCTACCTACACACAGGAGCAGGTTGACAAGATCTTTAAGGCAGCTGCTACTGCCGCCGACAAAATGCGTATCCCACTTGCCAAAATGGCCGTTGAAGAAACAGGCATGGGTATCATGGAAGATAAGGTTATCAAGAACCATTACGCAGCAGAGTATGTTTATAATGCATACAAGAACACACAGACATGTGGTGTTGTAGAAGAAGACAAGGCATACGGAATCAAGAAGATCCTGGAGCCTGTAGGACTGGTTGCCGCAGTTATCCCGACTACCAACCCGACTTCCACAGCAATCTTTAAATCTCTTATTTCTCTGAAAACACGTAACGCAATCATCATCAGCCCGCATCCGCGTGCCAAGAAGTCTACCATTGAAGCAGCGAAAGTTGTTCTGGATGCAGCTGTTGCCGCTGGTGCACCGGAAGGAATCATCGGATGGATCGATATCCCGAGCCTTGAGCTGACCAACATGGTTATGCAGAACGCAGATATCATCCTCGCAACCGGTGGTCCTGGAATGGTTAAGGCAGCTTACTCCTCCGGTAAACCTGCTGTTGGTGTTGGACCTGGAAATACACCTGCCATCATTGATGACAGTGCAGATATCCGTCTTGCAGTTAACTCCATTATCCACTCCAAGACATTTGACAATGGTATGATCTGTGCTTCCGAACAGTCCGTAACTGTTCTGGAGAGCATTTATAAAGAAGTAAAAGAAGAGTTCCTTTACAGAGGATGCTACTTCCTTAAAAAAGACGAGATCGAGAAAGTCAGAAAGACAATCCTCATCAACGGCGCTCTGAATGCCAAGATCGTAGGCCAGAAGGCAGCTACCATCGCCGAGATGGCAGGCGTTACCGTACCGGCTGAGACCAAGATCCTTATCGGTGAGGTTGAGTCCGTTGATATCAGCGAGGAATTCGCACACGAGAAACTTTCCCCTGTACTTGCCATGTACAAGGCTAAGAATTTTGACGATGCTATCGCAAAAGCTGAGCGTCTTGTTGCTGACGGCGGCTACGGCCATACATCTTCCCTCTACATCAACGTGAATGAGACAGAGAAGATGGATAAATTCGAGGCAGCTATGAAGACCTGCCGTATCCTTATCAATACGCCTTCTTCTCAGGGTGGTATCGGTGACCTTTACAACTTCAAACTTGCTCCATCCCTCACTCTTGGCTGCGGTTCCTGGGGCGGTAACTCCGTATCCGAGAACGTTGGTGTCAAGCACCTTCTGAATATCAAGACCGTTGCTGAAAGGAGAGAGAATATGCTCTGGATGAGAACACCGGAAAAGGTTTACTTTAAGAAAGGCTGTATGCCGGTTGCTCTTGACGAGCTCGGTACTGTTATGGGCAAGAAACGCTGCTTCATCGTAACAGACTCCTTCCTCTACAAGAACGGTTACACCAAACCGATCGAAGATAAACTGGATCAGATGGGCATCGTTCATACATGCTTCTCTGATGTAGCACCAGATCCATCTCTCGCTTCCGCAAAAGCCGGAGCCAAGGCTATGACAGCATTTGAGCCTGACTGCATCATCGCTCTTGGTGGTGGTTCCGCAATGGATGCCGGCAAGGTTATGTGGATGCTTTATGAGAATCCGGACGCTGACTTCTCCGATATGTCCATGGACTTCCTGGATATCCGTAAGAGAGTTTACACCTTCCCGAAGATGGGTAAAAAAGCTTACTTCGTAGCAATCCCGACATCTTCCGGTACAGGTTCCGAGGTTACACCTTTCGCCATCATCACAGATCAGGATACCGGCGTTAAATGGCCGCTGGCTGACTATGAGCTTCTTCCGGATATGGCGATCGTAGATACCAACAACATGATGAGCGCACCGAAGGGACTGACCCGTGCTTCCGGTATCGACGTTATGACACATGCAATCGAGGCTTATGTTTCCATGATGGCTTCCGATTACACAGACGGTCTTGCACTGAAAGCGATCAAACTGGTATTTGAGTATCTGCCACGTGCATATAAAGACGGCAACGATGTAGAGGCAAGAGACCATATGGCTAACGCTTCCTGCATGGCAGGTCTTGCATTCGCCAATGCATTCCTCGGTGTTAACCACTCTCTCGCTCACAAACTTGGTGCTTTCCATCACCTGCCACACGGTATCGCAAACGCAGTTGTTCTTCTGGATGTTATGCGTTACAACAGTGCTGAGGTTCCGACCAAGATGGGTACCTTCCCACAGTACCAGTATCCAAAGACACTTGCCCGCTATGCTGAGATCGGCCGTTCTGTAGGTCTTACAGGCAAGAACGATGCAGAAGTATTCGAAAAACTTCTCGCCAAACTGGATGACCTGATGAGAACAATCGAGATCATGCCTACAATCCGTGACTACGGCGTAGATGAGAAATACTTCCTGGAGACTCTGGATGAGATGTCCGAGCAGGCCTTCAATGACCAGTGCACCGGCGCTAACCCGAGATATCCACTTGTATCCGAGCTGAAAGATATCTATCTGAAGGCATACTACGGAGAAATGCCAAAGAAAGAAGAGAAAAAAGCCAAATAAATGTGGAACACCCTTCTAAGGGAAACACGGCCGGGAGTTTATTCGCTCCCGGCTGCGTTTCCTTTGCTTATTTCCCTCTTGCAAAAGATCCCCGATACAGTTCTGTATGAACAGGCTGTACCGGGGATCTCTTATATAATCGCTTTATAATTATCGTTTATTCTCGTTAATTTATTTCAGGCCATACTCTGCTGCAAGTTTCTTAAACTCCGGAAGAGAATTTACAATGGTATCATAAGATACACAGTATGCCAGTCTCACATAACCAGGGCATGCGAAGGAGCTTCCCGGTACCATGAGGATGTTATATTTCTTGCCGGCCTCGCAGAAGGCTTTTTCATCAGCTACCGGAGATTTTACGAAGAGATAGAACGCACCCTGTGGTTTGATGCACTCAAAGCCGCATTCTTTCAGGCCATTGTAAAGTGCCTGACGGTTTTTATCGTAAGCTGCAAGATCTGTCTTTGCATCTACACATTTCGCAACTACTTTCTGGATCAGGGATGGTGCATTTACGCAGCCAAGTGTACGGTTTGCGATGGTTGCAGCTGAGATCAGTTCTTCACTTCCGTCCGCCTCATCCGGGATCACCAGATATCCGATACGCTCTCCCGGAAGGGAAAGAGATTTGCTGTAAGAATATCCCACAACTGTATTGTCATAATATTTCGTCAGGTACGGAACTTCCACGCCATCGTAAGCCAGTTCACGGTATGGCTCATCGGAGATCAGGTAGATCACGGTTCCGAACTCTTTTTGTTTTGCTTCCAAAATTGCGGAAAGTTTCCTGATTGTTTCTTCTGAATATACAACTCCGGTCGGATTGTGCGGAGTATTTACGATAACTGCTTTTGTCTTCGGTGTGATCTTCTGCTCAAATTCAGCGAGATTTGGCTGGAAGGTTGTGGTATCCGGAGAGATTTCCACAAGGACACCGTCATAATTGCGGACATATGCACCGTATTCCAGAAAATATGGTGCAAAAACGATCACCTCTTCTCCCGGGTTCAGGATCGTCTTCAGAATTACGTTCAGGCCGCTTGCAGCGCCTACTGTCATGATCAGGTTCTTTGCAGAAAATTTTGTATCAAAACGTCTGTTTAAAGATTCTGCGATAGTCTGGCGTACATCTTCAAAACCTGCGTTGCTCATATATCCGTGAAGGACGGTCGGGTCCGTATTATTTACAAGATCGATAATGGCTTCACGAACACTGTCCGGCGCCGGTACACTTGGATTTCCAAGGCTGAAATCAAAAACCTTATCTGCGCCGTATTTTGCACGGAGGCGGTTTCCTTCCTCAAACATCATACGGATGGCAGAATTGTTTTTTACGTAGGGTTTCATTTTTTCTGATATCATTTCGTGTTCTCTCCTTTTATTCTGAGCAGGCTTGCTCCTCCTGATACAAGCAAGTCCCCACCCATTGCTTATTGCTTTTCACAACCCCACAGGGCTCTTCCCTGATCTGGTTTAATTTCTACATCATCATTTTCACCGTTTCCTGACAATCTTGTTTATAATTGTACCCCGTTTCCGTCTGGCGTGTCAATACTTTATCAAATTAAAGTGTATATAAAAAAATCCCTGGGAAAGTGACACACATTCCCAGGGAACTTCCTTTATTTGGTTAAACCCACATTATATACTTCTATTTCTCAACATCTGTTATCAAACTTATTGATTTCCCAGCTTCGTCCTCACACCCCACACAGCCAGCGAGCTTCCCACCAGCGCAACAACGAACCCGGTCAGGACATCTGTTGGATAATGGACACCAAGATACAATCTGGAAAATGCCACCAGCGCTGCCAGGACTACTGCCGGGATTCCAATTTTCTTCGGGAGCATCCGAAGCATTACCAGGGCAACGGCAAAGGATGCTGTTGTGTGGCCTGACGGAAAGGAGAAATCCGTTGGTTTGGCGATCAGCGGGATCAGAGCTTCGATTTCCGCAAAAGGCCTTGGCCTTGCTACTATGTTTTTGAGAAGCAGATTCGTAACGATCACTCCGAAAATCAGGGACAAAACTGCCGCATAGCCTGTTTTTCTTGTCTTTGGAACAGCAAGAAGAACAACTGCACAGAGGATCCAGAACCATCCTCCGTTTCCCAGAAATGTAACGATTTTCATAAATGGTGTCAGCATATCCGTTCTTAAATGCTGCTGGATCTGGAGAAGGATTTCTCCGTCCAGATTCTGTACTGACTGTAAAAAAGTATTCATATGTATTCCCTTCTCTTTCTGCTGCGACAGGTAGATAAAATACCCGGGCTTGTCTTCCGCCGCACATTCTTTACTGTTGATCATTATACCGTACATCTCTTGATTTTCTGAAAACGAAAACTAAATATTTTATAAACAAAACGCCCCTGCACTGTTCAAACCATCGCACAGCACAGAGGCGTCTCCTTCCCGTTACTCAAAACTTTCTATATCAACTTTTCTTTTTCTTTGCAGGATGCCTGCGCTTTGTATTTTATGCTTTACGCTCCGCGCTCTGCCTCCCGCTCCTTGTAATGATGTGCCTCCTCCAGCATCATATCTTTCACCTTCATCAGCCGGATCTGGGTACTTCTCTCGTTCTCGTCCAGCTTCATGGTGATGTATTTGATGTTTGCCTGTGCTTCCGGTATGATGACATGCTCCAGGGCGTTTACACGACGCCTTGTTTTTTCGATCTCAGAAGCCATCAGCTGACAGGCTTTTTCCACTTCTGCCAGTCGGAGCATATCCGGCAGGATATCTGCCAGAGATTTTACCGCTCCGTCCAGATCACTGGAGGTAAAAGCAAAACCATAGGAATAGATATCGTTGGCATCCGGGGTTCTTGTTTTGTATTCAAAAACAGGAATATCCACACTCATGACATTCTTTTTGCCGGTTTCCAGATAGACTTCCTGCTTGGGAGCCATCAGGGCAGTGTTCAGAGTCTCCTCCGACATTCCGGCTTTTGCAATGACAAAATTGGTGTTGGCACTTCGGATACCAGCCTCTACTTTTTTACGCAGCTCCATGTTCTCGCGCACCAGATCCAGGAACTGTCGCATCAGCTCGTCCCGCTTATCCTTCAGAAGCTTATGGCCACGGACTGCAGTCACCAGCTTCTTTTTCTGCTTCGTAAGCTCCATACGGGTAGGATTCACCTGTGTTGATGCCACAAATCATCCCCCCTTTATACTTTTCCGTAATACTGGTCAAGGAATTTGTCATCGATACGTTTCAGCTCGCTTCTCGGAAGAATGGAAAGCAGCTTCCAGCCGATGGCCAGGGTTTCCTCGATATCACGGTTTGCCTGATAGCCCTGGGAAACATATTCCTTCTCAAAAGCATCCGCAAATTTCGCATAGATCAGGTCAATGTCAGAGAGGGCAGCCTCACCAAGAATGGTCATCAGCTCTTTGGCCTCTTTACCACGGGCATATGCGGCAAACAGCTGGTTCATGGTGTTGGCATGGTCTGCTCTTGTCTTACCCTCACCGATACCTTTATCTTTCAGTCGTGACAGAGACGGAAGAACATCAATGGGCGGTGTGATTCCTTTACGGTAAAGTTCACGGCTCAGAATGATCTGTCCCTCTGTGATGTAACCGGTAAGGTCAGGAATCGGATGGGTCTTGTCATCCTCAGGCATGGTCAGGATCGGAACCATGGTGATACTTCCTGCTTTTCCTTTCTGACGGCCTGCACGCTCGTAGAGAGAAGCAAGGTCTGTATACATGTATCCGGGATATCCACGACGGCCCGGAACCTCTTTACGTGCTGCAGAAACCTCACGGAGAGCATCCGCATAGTTTGTGATATCTGTAAGGATTACAAGAACGTGCATGTCTTTTTCGAAGGCAAGATACTCTGCTGCTGTCAGTGCCATTCGCGGAGTAGCGATACGCTCAACAGCCGGGTCATTTGCCAGGTTTACAAAAAGAACAGTACGGTCTATAGCCCCAGTTTCCTTAAAGCTCTCTACGAAGAAGTTTGACTCCTCAAAAGTGATACCCATGGCAGCAAATACAACGGCGAACTGCTCGTCTTTTCCGCGAACCTTCGCCTGTCTCGCGATCTGTGCCGCAAGCTGTGCATGAGGAAGACCGGATGCGGAGAAGATCGGAAGTTTCTGCCCACGTACCAGGGTGTTCAGTCCGTCAATAGCGGATACACCGGTCTGGATAAACTCCTCCGGATAACTTCTGGCTGCCGGATTCATCGGCAGGCCATTGATATCTCTTCTCTCTTCCGGAAGGATCTCCGGACCGTCATCAATGGGACGGCCCAGTCCGTCAAAGACACGGCCCAGCATATCGCCGGATACACCAAGCTCCATGCTTCGTCCCAGAAAACGTACTTTACTGTTGGAAAGGTTGATACCTGTGGAACTCTCAAACAACTGTACCAGCGCATTGCTTCCGTCAATCTCCAGAACACGGCATCTTCTTGTTTCGCCATCGGCAAGCTCAATCTCACCCAGCTCGTCAAATGCCACATCTTCAACGCCTCGTACCAGCATCAAAGGGCCGGCAACTTCCTGTATGGTCCTATATTCTTTTGGCATTTTACAGGCCCTCCTTTCCCAGAAGTTCCGCAGTCTCTGCTGCAAGCTGGCGGGTTACCTTCTCATATTCCGCTGCCAGCTGATCTTCTTTTGTATATTTGTAACGGCCGATCTGCTCACGTACCGGCAGTTTTACGATATCATTGATATCTGCACCCTGTTTCAGCGCATCCAGGCCTGCATCATAGAATGCAAGTACCAGGCGCATCATGTTGTGCTGTTTTTCCAGAGATGTATAGGTATCGATCTCATGGAAAGAGTTCTGATGAAGGAAGTCCTCGCGGATGGAACGGGCTGCTTCCATTTTCAGGCGGTCGCCCGGAGAAAGTGCATCCATACCTACCATCTTTACGATCTCTTCCAACTCTGCCTCTTCCTGGAGAAGGGTCATCATTCTCTGACGGAGCTCCATCCAGTCCGGCGCCACATTTTCATCAAACCATCCACCTACACTGTCCAGATACAGGGAATAACTGGTCAGCCAGTTGATTGCCGGGAAGTGACGTTTGTATGCAAGGTTTGCATCCAGTCCCCAGAATACCTTCACGATTCGAAGTGTTGCCTGGGAAACAGGCTCGGAAATATCACCACCTGGAGGAGATACCGCACCGATAGCTGTCAGGGCACCTTCTCTTCCGTCTTTTCCATTACAGATCACGTGTCCGGCACGCTCGTAGAACTGTGCAAGACGGGAACCCAGATACGCCGGGTAACCTTCCTCACCTGGCATCTCCTCCAGTCGTCCGGACATCTCACGGAGAGCCTCGGCCCATCTGGAAGTGGAATCTGCCATCAGTGCTACAGAGTAACCCATATCACGGAAATACTCCGCAATGGTGATACCTGTGTAAATAGAAGCCTCACGTGCCGCAACCGGCATATCTGAGGTGTTTGCGATCAGAACAGTTCTCTCCATCAGAGACTGTCCGGTTTTCGGGTCTTTCAACTCCGGAAACTCGTTCAGAACGTCTGTCATCTCGTTTCCACGCTCACCGCAGCCGATATAAACTACGATATCTGCCTCTGCCCATTTTGCAAGCTGATGCTGGATAACGGTCTTGCCGCTTCCGAACGGGCCAGGAACTGCTGCCACACCACCCTTGGCGATTGGGAACATGGTATCAATAACACGCTGGCCTGTTACCAGAGGTTTTGCCGGCGGAAGTTTTTTCTTGTATGGACGGCCACGTCGTACCGGCCAGTGCTGCATCAGTGTCAGTTCTTTATCTCCGTCTGCCGTGGAAAGAACTGCAACGGTCTCATCTACGGTAAACTCACCGGATCTGATCTCTTTCAGAGTACCTTTCATATTGGGTGGTACCATGATCTTCTGTGTAACAACGATGGTCTCCTGAACAGTTCCGAGAACATCGCCGCCTTCCAGCTCATCTCCCACTTTCGCAACCGGGACGAAATTCCATTTTTTGTCCCGCTTCAGTGCAGGTACCTCAACACCTCGTTTCAGGTTGTTGCTGCCTGCTACTTTCATAATGTCATCCAGCGGACGCTGGATTCCATCGTAAATACTTGTGATAAGGCCAGGTCCCAGTTCCACGGAAAGGGGAACTTCCATAGACTCTACCGGTTCTCCCGGGCGAAGTCCTGAAGTCTCCTCATATACCTGTATGGAAGCCTCATCTTCATGCATCTCAATAATCTCACCGATCAGACGCTGGCTGCTTACACGAACCACGTCATACATATTCGCATCTCGCATACCTTTGGCAATTACCAGCGGTCCTGCTACCTTCTTAATGGTCCCTCTGCTCATCTGAACCAATCACCTGCTTTCTCAGGGGATCTGCTGAAACTTTTTCAAAAAAGTTTCCCCCTTCTTATTCATATAAAGCGTTCAACATGCATCACGGAATATTTCCTGATGAATATCATTCATTGCTGAAAAGAATATCGGAGCCAACTGCCGTCTCCACAGATTTCTTTACATTTTCAATTCCTGCGCCTGTATTTCCGGCAATTCCCGGTATCTGAATGATCGCCGGCATCAGCGTTTCACTGTATTTACTGATCTCAGCGGAAAGCTGGGCTGCCAGCTGTTCCGTAATATAAATAACCGCATATTCACCGGCTGCCAGACGGTTTAGCTTCTCTTTTCCCTCTGCGGGATCTTCCACCGGAAAGGTATCAAGGCCAAGCGCCGCAAACCCGTAAATGCTGTTATAATCACCCAAAACCGCGATCTTATACATACATTTCCCTTGCCCTTTCCCGGATAAACTCTTCCGGAAGGCCGCTGCGCTTTCCGGTGAGAATGATCCGCACCGTCTTGATCTCATTCTCACGGGCGAGCACATAGGCTACCAGCGGTCCCAGTGAAAATGAATTGTACAGCTGAGGTCGGATAGTCTCCATGATCTGGTTGTCACACCATCTCTCAAAAGCGGAAGCCGATTCCGCCAGTGCCAGAGCTCCGTCCCCGTATTTCGTTTCTGCCAGATAACTCATGATCTGATCCATTCCGCTGACTGCAGCGTGGATCAGTCTTTCCTTATCCAGTGTGTCACATTCTGCCATAGCTTTTTTCATGAAGTCCGAACTTTTTCCTGTTTTGCAGGCACGGACTGCGATCCGGATATCTGCTACCGCAACTGTAGATTCCGCATACTGCCGGACGATCTCTTCTTTCGATCTCTCCCCGGCCGCTCTTATGGCATCCAGTGCCGCCCGGTCTACGATAATATCCGCAAGCTGTCCATCTCTTGTGTGCAAAAAGGTCTCATAGGCTTCTCTTGCCGCTTCCCGCATATCTTCCGGAAAACGGTCGTATTCTTTATCCTTCAGGAATTTCACCATATCCGCGCCGTCAATGGCACAGTCGCTGAAAAAAATATTCGGCGTTGTCCCATCCAGGATGCTGGCCTTCACAGCCGCTTTCAGGTTATGGAAAAGATCCTGATAAGAGAGAACGGAAAAAACAGATCGGTCCGCTACCAGCGAATCCATGATCTCCCAGATCTTTTCTCGCTCCCTGGAAAGAATGGCGTCCGCACCGGCTGCAGGATCACCGTTTCCCCAGCCCTTCTCTGTAAGGATCTGAAGGCACTGCTGCTCATCCTGACATGCCAGAAGCTGTTCGATCGCCGCCTGATTCAGAAGTCCGGTCTCCAGAACACGTATCCGCGCCACCGCATAGGCATAATCTTCACCAAACATATTTCACGCCCTCCTTTTTGCGATGGTGTTTTACGCAAACAAAATCTTTCTTACCTGATCCAGAAGTTCATCCCGTTTCTCTGCAAACATGGCATCAATGGAACAGTTTTCCTCAATGCCGCCGTATACCAGGATAAAACCTCCGTCTATATTTCTGGCTTCACCGGAAATCTCCAGTGTGCCGCCTTTTTTCTGTGCCAGGCCTTTAATCTCCTCACGGAAATTCGCCGGCATACGTTCCAGATCCTTCTTTGAAAAACAGATCTCTCCTTCTCTTGGAAGCAGATATTTCTCTGCCATACTCTTAAGGATCTCAAAATATTTTCCTTCATCCAGATTCTTCACACGGTCACAGGCATCCGCAATCACCTTCCCGATCAGCTCCTGCTTGGCTGCAAGAACTGCGGTACGTTTCTTCATATCTGCGGCGGAAGCTGTCCGCTCTTCATAGCTTTTCACCTTTGCCCTGGACTGTTCTTCCCTCTGCTGCCGAATCTTATCAGCTTTTTCTCCGGCTTCCCCGAGGATCTCCGCGGCTTTTTTCTCCGCGTCACTGATCATAACGGCTGCAGAAGCATCGGCTTCTTCAAGAATCTGGCTTACCATCTTCTCTAATCCTGTCATGATCTGCCCCTCCTGATGAATCAAACCTGAATTCCGCTGACTGCAAGAATAGAGATCAGAAGAGCCAGAATCGCATATGTCTCAACCATTGCCGGGAAAAGCATAGCTTTACCGAACTGCTCCGGCTTCTTGGCTACGATGCCGATGGAAGCTACGGAAGTTTTTCCCTGATGGATCGCGGAAAGAAGGCCTGCAATGGCGATCGGGAGACATGCCACAAAGATCATAAGTCCGGTTTCCAGAGAAATATCGGCAACACCGCCGCCCAGGATCCCGACCTTGGAAAGTGCAAGGAATGCTACCAGCAGTCCGTAAATACCCTGGGTACCAGGAAGAAGCTGAAGAAGCAGAACCTTGGCAAATTTGTCCGGATCTTCTGTTACAACACCTGCTGCTGCACGGCCGGCTGTACCAACGCCGATAGCGGAACCTATACCTGCAAGAGCTACGGAAATTGCTGCTCCCAATAATGCCCAAACGATACCACTCATAATATTAATCCTCCTTAATATCTACATATTTTGTATTTTCGCGGAAGGGGTGGAACTCTTTTCCTCCGCCCTCAAAGAATTTGCCGAAGAACTCTACGTACTGTAATCGGCAGGTGTGCACGTATGCACCCAGAAGATTGATCAGAAGGTTAAATGTATGACCAATCACAAATACAAGAATAAATACGATCCATCCAAAAATACTGTCTCCCAGCATACTGCCCATCTGGTTCATAACCGACGCAATAACACCGGTGGCAAGTCCCAGGGCCAGAAGTCTGGAATAGGAAAGGATATCACTGACCCATCCTGTGATGTTATAAAGGTCGTAAGCTCCAAGCGCCAGCCGGAGGAACGGATTCTTCTTATCTCTTCCTGACATGAAGAGAATTCCCACTGCTCCGATGATGGCCATCCATTTGCCCACCTGTATCACTGCGGGCGGAAGGTTCAAGTCCATCTGAGAAATAGAACGGAACATGCTGCTCGGGATAAAGATAAGGATCAGTCCCATAAGGAGCATGAACCAGAGTACTACATCGCAGAAAAAGTCGAGATATTTTCTGTCACGGATCAGCATGTAGCCCTTAAGTCCCATTCCAAGGAACATATGGATCAGGCCAAACAGCATGGAGAACACCAGAAGTCTCATAGGCTCATTCAACGGTGCAAACCATACCGGCTTCACAGTGACCGGTTTATGCAGATATACTCTTGAGAATACATCGATAAAATCTCCGAAATATCCGCCAAACATTACGCCCCAGAACAAAGTGGACAGTCCACAGTACATGAACAGCCGGATGGATTTCTGCATTCCGCTTTCCATTCTGGGGAATTTCAGAAGCACTCCCAGACAGACCGCAAACACGATCAGTCCGTAGGCTGCATCTGATAGCATCAGTCCGAAAAGGAATACATAGCAGGCTGTCATAATGGTGGACGGATCGATCTCTCCCTTTCCGGGAAGACCAAACGCTGCCAGAACTCCTTCTCCTGCCGCTCCGAATCTGCTGTTCTGAAGGGCAACCGGAACATTTTCTCCATCAGCATCTTCTGCTTCAAAAACAATATCGTACTTCTCCGTAAGCCGTTTCTCCATTGCGGGAACCTGTTTCTTCGGAAGATATCCTGTCACAAAAAAAGTGCTCTCTGACTGGCGGAGCTGACCTAAAACTTCATATTTCTGTGCACGGATCCGGAAGTAATCGGATACAAGCTGAAGGGAATTCTTCCTGTCATGAAGATCACGGATCTGCTCCCGGATCTGTTCGGATTCTTCCTGGATGCGCACCACTTCATTCTTAAGGTTCTCCAGTTCCTGTGCCGGAACCTCTGATACCAGCTGTGCCGGTCTTGCGAATCCCTGCATGCGGAGTGCTTCTTCCATCTCCTGTGCCTGTGTCTTCAGACAGACAACCACCAGGCTCAGCTTACCGGCATCATTTGAGATTTCCTGGATGTCAAAAGCTTCAAGCTGTGGTGCGTCCACTGCCAGCTGACTGTATACCTGGTCCAGAGTTACATTCCCGTCAATACTTCCCACAAGTACTGCCGTTTTCGCTGTTCCCTGCGAATTCATGGGGATATCCAGATCCAGCCATGGAGCAAGTGCTGCTTCCTGCTGTTCGATCTTAACTACCGCTGCGCTGTTCTCTGTGAGTTTCTTCCGGTACCCCTGGATCTCTCTGGCTGTCCTCAGGATCTCTTCCTGATTCCGGATGGCTTCTTCCTCCTGCTTTCTTCCAATCAGAGGCTTTCCTGCCAGGGATGCCAGCATAGATCCCTTCTCCTTCGAAAATTCATCCAGAATCTCGATTGCCTGATCGCACAGGGATGCGTTCTTTTCGAAGATCAGTCTGGCATTCATGGTATCCATGGTCTTAAGTTCCGGGTCCAGTTCCGCCGCATCGATCTCCAATACTCCAAGTGACTGCAGTTCTTCCAATATGGCCTTACGGTTCTTCTTCATAGCGCAGATACTGATTCGCTGCATCTGCAATACTGCCATTTTCGCATTCCCCCTCTCAGAACAAACTGTCCATTACTGTCTGGATGGCCTGCTCATGCTTCGACTCCGCTTTCTTTTTCAAAGCTGCAAGCTCCTCCTCTGCCTGTCCAACGACAGTGTTCTCTGTACTGTGTGCACGTTCTTCGGCTGCTTTCATATCAGATGCCGCCTGTTCACCTGCGGTTATTTCCGCTTTTCTGATAATCTCCTCCGCCTCTTTCTCAGCTTCGCTGATGATGTTCTGTGCACGGACGGATGCGTCTTTTATTTTCTGCTGTGCTTTTGCCTCCGCCTCTTTCACTGCCTTGATCGTTTCCTGGATCATCTGATCACCGCCTCTCTGCATATCCAAATTGTACCACAACTTTTTATCTAAAACAATGTTTATTATGCAATTTAACGAAAAATATATTCTTTTTGCGTCAAAAAATCGTCAAATTCGTTATATTTTTACCATTTTTTCGCAAACTTTTTATTTGTTTATTCTGTTCATATTTTTTGTTTTTATTCACAAAAAATGTTCCACACAGCACAAAAAAGCCATCTGCCAGATGAAATCACTTTTTACGTTTTCATCTGGTAAATGGCTTTTGATCTTCTGGCTTTTGATTCTCTTTACATTTGCTGCCTGTCAGTTATATATATAATTTGCGTAATCTTCGCTTCCAAGGTTTTCTGCGTCGATCCATGCAGGGTCAAGTAAAACTTTTTTCTCAATTTTTGTTTCTTTCTTCGGTGCGGTGGACTGAATGGCTGCCCACATGGTCTGATATCCCATTGCATACGGATTCTGTGAAAGAACTCCAAGCTCCTGTCCGTTTTTAATTGCTTCCTGCTGTTTGCTGGTGGCATCCACACCTATCATGGCAACTTTATTCTCACCGTTGTCTTTATTTACTTCCAGAAACATCTCGGAAACATTGGCATTGGTGCAAAAAACTCCATCCAGTGCAGGATATTTATCCAGAACTTCTTTCATCGCTTCTTTCATATCATCAACCTGATCAGAATATACAGTTTCTACAACTTTAATGTCTGTATAATTTGCGATATTATCCAGAAATCCCTTTACACGCTCCTGTGAACTCTGGGTCTTCTCCTGTGCGGAAAAAATTGCTACATTTCCCATTTTTCCAATGGCGCTTCCAAGCTTATATGCAGCGTACTTACCAATCTGTGTATTGTCTGTTCCCCGAAAAGCTCTGACCAGTTTCGTATCGCTGACATTAGAATCAAATGCGATCACAGGAATGCCGTTTTCTTTGGCAGCTTCCAGCTGTGCCTGGCAGGAATCCATGTCTCCGGCAGAAAGGCATACTACAGATGGATTCTCGGCAATTACCGCATCAAGAGTATTGATCTGACTTTCTACATCTTCCTCGTTATCCGGTCCTTCGAAAGTCATTGTGATCTGCTTGTCTTTCTTGAAGCCGTATGCCTCATTCACATCTTTGACAGCAGCTTCCATTCCTTCTTTCACTTTATCCCAGAATTCGCCTTTTTTGCATTTGCTGACAACAGCTATTCTGGCACCTTCTTCAATAGAAAGGTTATCGTCGATCTCCGGGATGAGTGGACTCTTTTTCTCTTCTGCTTTCTTGGCTTCCGGGGTTTCCTGGGCATCTGCTACAAGCGGTGCAACAAGCTTCTCTGCTTCTTCTTTCTGGCATCCTGTCAGCAGGGTTACCGTAGCCAACAAGGCTACCGACGCTACTGCAGCTCTTCTCATTTTAATCTCCTCTTCCTCGCTGGTTACTGTTCTTCATCGTCTGCATTATCCGTCTACAGTAACTTATACTTTACAAAACTCTTACATTTGGTTACTCGCTTTTTACATTATACACTTTTTCGCTTTTCCGTCCAGAGTTTTTACAGTTTTTTCACAAAATCCAGAAATGCAGTTCCCTGCGGCTCTGTTTCAAATTTCATTATTTTTCCTGTTTTCGGGTGTTTAAATTCCAGACCGCAGGAACATAAGCCAAGAGAAGTACCTTTTTCCCCTGAAGGGTTGTATTTTCGGTCTCCAAGAAGAGGAATTCCCGCATGTGAAAGCTGTACACGGATCTGGTGATGACGTCCTGTTTCCAGTTTGATCTTAAGAAGAGCACGGGATTTTCCATTCATTTCTTTTTGATCAAGGACTCTATAATGGAGAATTGCTTTTTTTGCTCCAGGTGTATTTTCCGGTACTGCCTGAGACATGTTGGCTTTTCCGTTTTTTTTCAGATAGTCAATAAAAATTCCTTCCTGCTTTCCTGGCACACCTTCAGTTACTGCCAGATAATATTTACCTGCGCCGCCTGCCATTATCTGTTTGCTTAGATTCCCTGCTGCTCCCTGAGTTTTTGCAAATACAAGGACACCTTCCACCGGCTGATCCAGGCGATGGACCACTGCCAGATATGGAATCTTTCCAGGTGTTTTCTGTGCCAGATAGTTCTTCAGGGCACTTTCCATATCCATGGTTCCGATTCTCGCTGCCTGTACCGGCATTCCCGACGGTTTCCTGCATACAAGAATTTCTTTATCTTCATATAAAATATTTTCGTTGATCTGATTGTTCCACATATGTTTTCACCACTGCTGTTATTTTTGGGTTTCCTTTCTTCATGAAGTATAACGGAAGATATCGATACTGGCAACTGGTAAATATAACAATTAACATAACAGAAAATGAGACGGTCATCACTTTTTACTTTAATAATTTCAAAAATGATGACCGTCTCAACACTCTTCGTTATTCAATTTTTCTTCCTCTTTGTTTTTTGAATAATGTTTTCTGGTTATATGATTTTCTGTCAACCGAAATTTCTGATTTTATATGATTATAAAATAATTTCGATTCTCTTTATTCAATTTTATGCACTTTTCTTTTTCTACGTTCTCTCTTCTTTTTTATTTCCTGCTCATAAGCGATTGATATATGTAAGTATATCTTTTCGATTATTTAGAAAGTTGTATAGGATTGAAATCGTTTTTTCCGAAGTTCGATTTCCTTTTTTGAAGAATTTCGGTGGTTATACTTCTTTCTGTTTCCTCAACAATTCTGGACTTAACTTCTTAAATTCAAAACCGTTTGTCATCTCTGTACTTCGTGATCTGCTGATTCAAATCGACCTATTGGGATTTTCTCCTCTGCAGTTCTTTAAAGTATCCTGAAAAAAGTTCCTGCCCGTTTCTTCGATCTTAATATCCTATCAGATATTCTTCTGATGCAAAGCTTCAATCCATATCCTGATGAATCTGATATGCATTTCAAAGTATCGTTCTCATCTTCACTTCTGTTCCTGGAATCTCTTCTTTCCAACGAACCGGTGAGCTGAGGGTTTTACTCTTTCGGGAAATATTTCTTTACATATTTCCTGAAATCTTTGTCTCAGGTGTGTGACAGTTGTTCAATATGAGTTACCGATTCTATATTACCTGAAATACTGATTTCCTTAACTTTCTTATTTCTCTCATTTTAACTTCAGTTAAAATATAAGTAAGATTTAAGAGGTTCTTATTTATATCTTATGAGAGAAATGATTGTGTTCTTAAGGGTTATCATTATGTGATATGTATCAGGTCTTTCTTGCAGGAAATCCGGTTCCTGTCACTCTCATATTGATGGATGTGATTGTTATGTTCCCACTGGAATCACCTTTTCCTTTCTTCATCCTTTCATGTGCATCTATGCTATGAATTGAATGAATTTCTGATTTTTTAATTTCTTTGTTTTGTTTTTTCTCTTGTTCTTTTTGATGGTCTTATAATACCATCGTTAGTTCGCTTTGTCAATACATTTTTAAATTTTTTCTTTAATATTTTTGCCATTCTTCGTTTTATGTGTACATATTTTATTATTTATTTATATTTTTTATTATTTTCTGTAAATTCTTTTTTTATCAGCCTACAGACGGTTTTTTGTGGTCTGTAACTTCCCAGTAGCCATTTTGTGTTATCTGTCATTATCCTCCCCTCTGATCCTGTCGTAAATTTCCTGGTTTGATTTAACAGAGCGCTTACCGGTAGTCTGTTTATAGGATAGCACATGTCCGATAACTGGCTTTAACTTAATCTTTTCGACAAAAATCCCCAGGCAGGTTATTGTCTGAATGACATTTCTCCTGACTGGGGATTTGTTTTTTATTTTCTACATTTATTACATTAACTTTAAGTCAAATTGCCTGAAGCAACTTACTTCCATCAAGAACAGCCACCGGTGATAATAAAAGTACCGGAAAACACCGTCCCTATTGAAGTTTAATCAGAAACGTATACTTCTCGCCTGCCTGGAGCTGGAAAGAATCTTCTGCGCAGGTCAGATCACCGTCATCTGAAACATAGTAAATCTTCTCAATTCCTTTATCGCAGTTCATAGCATAACGACCGGAAACATCCGGAACAGACTGAACCATCATCCACTTTTTTCTGCCCTCCAGCATTACGGTAGTCATATCCTCCGTCTTTATCTCAACCGGATCCTTTCTTCCGATTTCGACACTTTCCGCATCTTCAAACACCGCTCCGGTTGCCAGTTCTTTTACCACAACATGATAAGTTCTTCGAACGGTCCCTTCTGCATCCTCTTCATCCGCATGCTCTGCAGAGCATTCATAGCGCCCATCCTCTTTATCCAGCATTTTTTCCGAACCATCCGCATAGACAAGCGTCACAGAGCAGACATCCAGATCACTTAAATACTCCAAAAATGCGACCGGTACAGTCTCCAGCTCCGAATCTGGCTTCAAAATCACAGAAGTAAGAGCAACTTCTGTTGCTGCTTTGTTTTCCGTCTCTTCTTCCCCGGTCTTAGATGGTTCAGTCTGCTGCTGTGCAGCAGCAATCGACGCAGTATACCCCAGTTCCTTATATTTCTCCGCATTTGAAATCACAAGAACATAATCTGAGGAATCCTTTGTATTCAGTACAAGAGTCCTATTATTTTCATCAAAGCTCATTACATCCTGTACCGAATCAGCATCCACTACTTTATTTTCTTCTGAATCAAAACGATATAAGCACACATCCTTCTGTTCCAGGGCCTGATTAAAAAAAATGGAATATTGCATTTCTGAATCGTCCCTGATATGAACAAGATAAACCTCATCATGAGAAATGAGCGAAAGCAATTCTTCCCGCTCCTGAACAGGAAGAAATTCTGAAACCGGTATAAAAACGTTTTTCTGCGGAAGAACAATTTCTACCTGAGGATTCGATGTATCCGATGCATCTGCACTGTCCGGCTGTTCCACGCTGGTCTCCCCATCATTCAGAATCTCCTCTGCTTCCTGACTGCCCACATCTTCTCCATCACTTATGTCTTCCGGTGCGATCTCGCTTACTTCTCCTACGGCACCTGCTGCCATACGGACTTTCGTTGTATGGCGGCCTGTGTTATATACATACCACGCATACGTTGCGGAAACGACCGCAAGAAGAGCGATCAGAAGGGCAAACGTACCTGTGGTGAGTCTGTTTTTTAATTTTTTATTACATTTTGTCGAAAAAGGCCGACGATCTTCGCATCGTCGGCCTTTCGAAAAATATTCTGTATTTTATTTACGGTTGTAATTGATCAGACAGCCTTTGAGAATGATCTCTCTCTCATCGTCCGTAAGCTCGCCAAGTGTTACCTCGAACTCTTTCAGGGTGTCTCCGTCAACGGTGTAGCCTTTGATCACGTCTGCTTTTTCCTCAACTGCTTTACGGATTCCCGGGAAGAACAGGAAGTCTCCGTTCTTAAACGGAAGGTCTCCGGCAGGGATCAAAAATGGAAGCATACCCCAGTTGATCAGGTTGGAACGATATCTCTTGGTTGCATACTCATTGGCAATGTTTGCCCAGCCGCCAAGTACCTTCTGGCAGGATGCTGCCTGCTCTCTGGCAGAACCGTCGCCAGGTTTCACTGCAAAAATAGTGCTTCCTACACCAAGGTTGGTCTTGTCTACATCCGGATATGTCTTGTTGATGGTCTGGATCACCGGTTTCAGTTCCGGAACAGCTTCTGCCGGACAGTTGCCTGCCTGGATCGCCTTCTGTGCTGCCTGGATCGCCTTCGCACGGCCAACGTACTCCGGATCTTTTCTGGAGAGTGTGAACTCTGCAAGTCCGAGCGGATTGGAACGGTAAGAAGATGTCTCACCAGATGGGATCAGCTCGTCGGTTGTGGTAACCGGATCATGGATCTCGGAAACAACTTTCAGGATCAGATTGTCTGCAAGTGCAGCCATTTCCGGCCAGTCTTTGATGTTCGGTCCAAACTGGATCTCTACGCTCGGATCTGCTACGCCCTTGCTGTCAAATACACGGTTCTCATAAATAGATTTGTCAAAGTAATATTTATGCTCGGAATAGCTTCCGTCAAACTCCTCTGCAGATGTAAGGAATCCCTTGTTTGCTGCTGTAGCTGCAATGGAACGTGCATCCATAAGTGCAACAGAGGAAATCTGGCCGTTCTGGATCTTGGAGCCTTCACGGTTCGGGAAGTTTCTGGTTGTGTGACGGATACTGAACGCATTGTTTGCAGGTGTATCGCCGGCACCGAAGCATGGTCCGCAGAATGCGGTTTTGACAACTGCACCTGTTCCGATAAGTTCTGCAAGGACACCATTCTTAGCCAGCTCCATGTAGATCGGGGTACTTGCCGGATATACACTTAAGGTAAAGGCATCGTGGCCAATGTTTTTGCCTTTGAGGATGTCTGCTGCTGCACAGATGTTCTCGAATCCACCACCGGCACAGCCGGCGATGATTCCCTGCTCAACATAAAGCTTGCCATCAACTACCTTGTCTCTTAATGTGAACGGAACTTTTCCATCCAGGCTTACCTGTGCTCTCTTCTCCACGTCTGCGAGAATGTCGTCCAGGTTCGCTTTCAGTTCGTCGATGGTGTAGGTGTTGCTCGGGTGGAACGGCATTGCGATCATTGGTTTGATCTCACTGAGGTCGATCTCCACGCAGCCGTCATAGTATGCAACATTGCCTGGTTTCAGTTCTTTGTAATCTTCCGGTCTTCCGTGGATCGCATAGAACTCCTCGATCTTCGCGTCTGTCTGCCAGATGGAGGAAAGGCAGGTGGTCTCTGTTGTCATAACGTCGATTCCGATACGGAAATCTGCGCTTAAGTTGGCAACGCCTGGTCCTACGAACTCCATAACTTTGTTCTTCACATAACCATTGGCAAAAACTTCTCCAATGATGGCCAGTGCAACGTCCTGCGGTCCTACGCCCGGGCGTGGTGTGCCTTTCAGGTAGATAGCTACAACGCCTGGCATATTGATGTCATAAGTCTGACAGAGAAGCTGTTTAACAAGCTCCGGTCCGCCCTCGCCCATAGCCATGGTTCCAAGTGCTCCGTATCTTGTATGGCTGTCGGAACCGAGGATCATCTTTCCGCCGCCTGCAAGCATTTCTCTTGCAAACTGATGGATAACTGCCTGATGAGGCGGTACGTAAACTCCGCCGTACTTCTTGGCACAGGTGAGTCCAAACATATGGTCATCTTCATTGATGGTTCCGCCTACTGCACAGAGAGAGTTGTGGCAGTTGGTCAGTACATATGGTACCGGGAATTTTTCAAGTCCTGAAGCTCTTGCAGTCTGGATAATTCCTACAAATGTGATATCATGGGAAGTCAGTTTGTCGAATTTGATCTGAAGTTTCTCCATGTTATCCGATTTATTGTGAGCCTTGAGAATAGAATATGCGATGGTATTCCTGGCAGCCTCTTCTTTCGCTACAGGCAGGTTCGCCTGGTTCTCAGGAATGATTTCCTGGCCGTTCTGAAGATAGACACCGGTATCGTAAAGTTTCATTTCGGTTCCTCCAATCTATTATAATTCTTTTTTCACAATTTCGTTTATTATAGAGGATTTTTACACATTAGTCAATAAAAGTGAAGCGGCCCGGTGCATTGTTTTATGTACAAAACAGGAATCCGCCCTGAACTTTACTTTCCCTGCAAAATCCGCTATACTGAAGGGCATGTCAGACGATCGATCCAAAAACTTCTGCCGGCCTGGGCAGTTACGATACGGAGGTAATATTTATGTTTCGTTTATGGGGAAAAATATGGAAAGATAATCATATGCTGCAGGACACGGTAGTCTGTGATAACAGCGATGATACCAGAACACACAAGATTTTTCACGGACTTGAGGAAATCTGCTATCAGATGGATCTGGGAAACCCGATCTGGCTGGATGCCACGGTGCGGGATTTCAAGAAACATGACAAGGCACGTTTTTATCAGGATAATTTCATTGAACATATTGAATTTGATTATCTGGAGATCCAGGTGATCGAGGAAGATTGAAGCAAACGCAGGAAAGCTACAAATGCTTATCCTGCGTTTGCTTTTTTCAGAAGTTTCCGATCTGGGAAGTATATTCATCAATGCGCTCCAGAAGCTCCTGATTGGAGTAATTCGTTTCCCTGCATATATAGGCGCAGAGCATTTCTGCGGCAAACATTCCTGCAACATAGGAATTATAGAATTCACTGCTGTCACCTCTGGCAGTCAGTACCACATCCGCGAACTTGGCTGCTTCGCAGGTAGGTTTGTCTGTCAGAAGGATAATGGAAGCCCCCTGCTTATGTACCATCTCCGCAGTGAGATACATCAGCCTGGAATACCGGGAATAGGTGATAAAAACCGCCGCATCGCCTTTCCCCAGGTCGCTGGCAAAGTCAAACATGTTCTGCCCGTGGCTTCCGTAATTGTATACGTGGGGAAGCGTCTGCCGCAGGATCGTATTCAGAAATTCCCCCACACAGGTAGATCCTCTTGAAGAAAAAATGTATTTCACCCCACTGTTGATGAGAATACTGCTGGCCTTACGGTACTGTTCTTCGGTATTACTGGCAATGGTGCTCTGTATATTGCTGAGGGTATAGGCGCATACCGTATCCTGGACTGTTGCCTTGTGCTCTTTTTTCTTGATCGCCTCAATGCGCTCCGCGGGGATGAGAATTCCGGTGTCCACATCTCTGGACTGTTCTGCATAAGTTTCCCGCAAAAAATTCTGAAAATCCGGATATCCGGTAAATCCCAGCGTCTTGGTAAGCCGGATCACGGAGGAATAACTCACATTCAATTCTCCGGCCAGCTCTGTTGATGTCATAAAACAGCATTTCTGCAGATTCTCAAGGACGTAATCCGCAACCTCTTTTTCCTTTGGTGTCAGCTGTGCTGAAATGATCAGATTCTGTAACCGATTCTCCATGAAATATCCTCCCCGTCATAATTATCACTGGTCACAGCAGTTTGGGAAACCTGCATGTTTCAGTTTTTTTATTTTATCACAGGCTTATGTGAAAACGCCCAAAAAGATATAAATATTTTTGTATATATTTTTATGAATAAAATTATTTACTTTTCAGATATAGCATGATATACTCGCCTCATCAGATGAATAATATTATTCTTAAATCAAAGAGAAAAAATATTTATTTTCAAAGGAGTGGTAACAATGGCAGATAAAAAGTATAATCCTTATGACAATATGCTCTCTGTCCTGAAGCAGTCTGCAGAGGCTCTTGGTCTCAGCTACGAAGATTACGCAACACTTTGCTACCCGGAACGTGAACTTAAGGTTTCTATCCCGATCCGTATGGATGACGGCTCCATTAAGGTATTCGAGGGATACCGTGTTCAGCATTCCAGCGCACGTGGACCGTGCAAGGGCGGCATCCGTTACCATCAGAATTCCGATATGGACGAAGTAAAAGCGCTTGCAGCCTGGATGTCCTTTAAATGTGCGGTTGTAAATATTCCTTACGGCGGTGCCAAGGGTGGAATCAAAGTTGATCCGTCCAAGCTTTCCAGAGCGGAGCTTATACGTCTTACCCGTCGTTATACCACACGTATCCTTCCGATCATCGGACCAGATAAGGATATTCCTGCACCGGATGTTAATACAAATGGTGAGGTTATGGCATGGATCATGGACACTTACAGCATGTTTACCGGCCATACGGTTCCAGGTGTTGTTACCGGAAAACCCATCGAGATCGGCGGCTCCGTAGGCCGTGTGGAAGCTACCGGACGTGGCGTTACCATCATCGCCTACCAGTGCATGGAAAAAAACCACATTGATCCGGCAAAAGCATCCATCGCTGTTCAGGGTATGGGAAATGTCGGCGGAACTGCCGCTGAGATCTTTTATAAGAATGGACAGAAAGTTGTTGCGGTCAGTGATTACACCGGCGGTCTTTACTGTGAGGACGGACTTGATATTCCGGCGATCCGTAAATTTATTTCCGAAGGAAATACTCTCGATAAATACGAGGCAGAGGGCGTTTCCCATATTACCAACGACGGCCTGATCACATGCAAATGCGACGTTCTGATCCCGGCCGCCCTTGAGAACCAGATCACAGAAGATAACGCAGGACGCATCCAGGCTAAACTTATCATCGAGGCAGCCAACGGACCGACTTCTGTTGAGGCAGATGAGATCCTGAATTCCAGAGGAATCATCGTATGCCCGGATATCCTTTCCAATGCAGGCGGTGTTGTTGTCTCCTACTTCGAGTGGGTTCAGAACATCCAGAACCTTACCTGGGATCTTGATGAAGTTAACAAGATGCTTCAGAAGATCATGCTTACCGCATTTAACGAAGTTTATGCTCTCAGCCAGGAGAAGAACGTAACGCTCCGTATGGCTGCATACATGGTTGCCATCAAGAGAATCACCACTGCAGGCAAACTCCGCGGCGGCCCGATCTCCATGGGCTGATAACCAGTCCGCAGAGTCAGACAGCCAAAGAATCCTTATCTTACACAAATACACAAAAAAATCTCCGGCAGGATACCAGGAACCGTATCTGCCGGAGATTTTTTCATCATATTATATATCACACCGTAATTCCGGTATCGCCGTGTGTCATTCTCTGAACTTCCGGCGTCCACTTCTACTCCTTCATAAATTCTCTTATGATCTCCCTCATGATCTCTTCCTCCTCCGGAGAAAGCATCTTGCTGAAATGGCTTCCTGTTGCCGCAGTCTGACGGATGCTCCTTGTGATCCGATCCACGATCTCTTCCTGCAAAACGGGATCTGTCTTCTGGGGAACTGGAATTTCTTCCACCCAGGTCCGTACCTGTTCCACGTAATCTGCAAGGGAAGCCATCACAAGTTCTTCTTTGTAGGAAAAATCCAGTCCCTGTCTCAGAAGCAGCAATGTCACAGGCACAGCTGCACCAATATACAGATAAAGCATAGGCAGACCTTCCCCAGGTTCCAGCCTGCTGTTAAGGATCACAGAAAGGACCAGAAGAAACGTACATAGCAGAGACGGATACCACACAAAACGGTTCATTCTGTGCCAGAGCCTGTCTCTTGACTTCCACAGGTTCAGCCATTTTTCTTTGAGATTCTGTAATCGCTGTGTATTTCGGATCATTCTTCTGTAGGTAAGGTTTGTTGCCAGCATCCCAAGGCCACCGATACATCCCATGGATGTCATGACGTAAAGCGGAATGTTCAGCTTCATGATCATCTCCAGCATAAGCCCCTCCCTTTTCACTGCCCGCAGTACCCACACGTCATTCTGTTTTGCTTTACAACGCACCGGATACCGGTTCCGGACGCACTGCTCATTGCTTTAGGAATATTATACTTCTATATCGCCTGGCTGGAAAGAATTTTCGTTCGTCAAATGATCGCCTGGTTTTCGGTCTTTTTACATTTCCTGCAGTGCTTTGACTACATTTTCAAATTTCATGAAATGAGAAGCTTTTACAAGGATGGTGTCTCCTTTTTTTACATAGGTGTTCAGATTTTTAAGAAGGCTTTCCAGATCGTTTTCCTGGATAACTGTCAGGTCCGGATTGGTCTCGGATGCCTTTTTCGCAATGTGTGCCGCAAGCGGTCCAACACAGATGCAGGCGTCGATCTTACAGTGACCTGCATGAACGCCAACGCCTTCATGAAGTGCAACTTCGTCGGTTCCAAGCTCGCCCATATCTCCAAGAATGGCAACTCTTCTTCCAAGTCCGTCCTGCAGAACATCCAGAGATGCCTTCATGGACATGGGGTTTGCGTTGTAGCAGTCATCTACGATCAGGAACTTGTCGGTCTCGATCATATTGAATCTTCCGCTGACCGGCTCCAGGCTTTCGATACCCTTTTTGATCTGCTCTGCATTCAGTCCGTAAAGTCTGCCGATGGCTGCTGCTGCCAGCGCATTGGAAACCATATGGCGTCCTGGCATTGGGATATCTACATGGAATTTCTGGAACTCTCCATTCTCTGTCATTTTTCCCTTCAGACAGATGTCACAGCTCATTCCTTTCAGTCCACGGCTCTCCACATTTTCACAGGTGACAGAAGCATTTTCTCCGTTTCCAAAAAATACCGGCCGGATACCGTTGTATTCTTTTACTGTGGAAAGCTTATCGTCATCACCATTGAGTACGATATTTTTCTTCACATATTTAAAGATCTCTGTTTTTGCTTTCAGGACACCGTCTCTGTCTCCAAGATTTTCCAGATGGCAGGTTCCGATGTTTGTGATCACGCAGGTGTCCGGTTTCGCGATCTTTGCAAGGCGGGTCATCTCGCCGAAGTCACTGATTCCCATTTCCAGGACCGCAATCTCATCCTCGTCACGGAGACGGAATACAGTCAGCGGAAGTCCCAGCTCATTGTTGAAATTCCCCTGGGTTTTCAGGGTGCGGTATTTCTCTTTCAGTACAGAGGCGATCACCTCTTTTGTGCTGGTTTTTCCAACACTTCCTGTGATTCCCACAACCGGAATATCAAGCTGCTCCAGATAAAACTCCGCAATGTCCTTCACTGCCTGAAGGGAAGATTCTACCTGAATGTACGGATAGTCAGCACCTTCAAGAACCCTCTCGGATAAGGTTGCAAGTGCACCTGCTTCCATCACCTGGGGAATAAAGCGGTGGGCATCCACACGCTCTCCTACTACCGGAACAAAAAGACCGCCTTTTTCTACTTTACGGCTGTCTGTTGTGATGGCAGTCACTTCTTCCTGAAGTTTTTCCTGCGGGCCATGGTAAGTACCATTGCAGACTTTTGTGATATTTTCCAATGTAAGATTTTTCATGAATAAAATCCTTTCTTTTGCCAGAAACTCCTCCTGTTGTATTTACAGCATTTCAGAGATCAACATGTTCTGAAACTGCTTCGGTCAACAGGAGGAGTTATGGTCAGATATTTTATTTGCTGTATTTTTTAAGAGAAATGCGGATCAGCTCTTCACAGAGATCCGGGTAATCAATTCCCAGAACTTTTGCTTCCTGCGGGATCAGGCTGGTCGGTGTCATTCCCGGAAGTGTGTTTGCTTCCAGGCAGTACATGTCGCCGTTTTCCTTCATCATGAAGTCAAAACGTGCGTAGCCTTCGATGCAGAGAGCTTTTGCACCGGCCTCCGCATAGTGCTGCATCTTCTCTGTCAGTTCCGGAGAAATCTCAGCCGGACAGGTCTCTACTGTGGAACCTGCCTGATATTTGTTCTTATAATCGTAGAAGCCCTGCTTCGGTGCGATCTCGATAATTGGATAAGCTTTGCCATCTACAACTGCAACAGAAAACTCCCGGCCTTTGATGTATTCCTCAACAACGACTTCATCCTCATAAGAATAGGCACCGTCAATGGCATCCTCATATTCTTTCTGGTTGTTTACAATATAAACACCTACACTGGAACCACCGCAGCATGTTTTTACAACAACAGGAAATTCCATGCCAAGATCCTGAATATTTCTTGTACAGTTTTCTTTCAGCATGGAAACACCCTTGGGTGTCGGTACCTGGTCCATAAGAAAGATCTTCTTGGTGAGGCCTTTATCCATGGCAAGGGCACTGCTTAAGTATCCGGTTCCTGTGTAGCGGATTCCCAGAAGATCGAAAGTTGCCTGAACCTTTCCGTCTTCTCCGTTAGAGCCATGAAGACCCATGAATACAATGTCAGCAGCCTGACACAGTTCCAGGACATTCGGTCCGAAAAAGCTTCTTCTTGTTCGTTTGATCTTTTCGATATCATCGTCAAAGCTTCTCATATATTCCGCTGCGGAATCTACTTCATAATCTTTATCTCCGAAAGGTTCATCCCAGTCTACCGGCTCCAGGCCACAGAAAATATCTACGAGAATGGCATTGTGTCCTTTCTGACGAAGTGCCTTGCATACACCGGTTCCGGTTACGATGGAGATTTCTCTCTCTGTACTGGTTCCACCTGCCAATACAACGATATTCATACTTTCATCTCCCTTGATAATTTTATGTTTTCTTTCTTCGTATTCTTTTAATATTTCTTTTAGTCTCTTATTCATAAACTACGATCGGTACTCCTACGCTAATATTATTGTAAATGATTGCAGCCTGATCCTTCGGGGTATTTACGCACCCATGAGAACCATTGGTTATATAGATCTGTCCGCCATACTGTGAACGCCAGCTTGCATCATGGATTCCAACTCCCCCGGAAAACGGCATCCAGTATGTAACCGGCGACGCATATCCAGGTCCTTTGAGGACCGCCGGTGAACGCATGGCATCCAGCGCAAAGCATCCGGTTGGTGTGGCATGTCCCTTTCGCACACAGCCGGTAACTACCGGTGTGTCTACCAGAAGCTGTCCATCTTTATAAAATACCATTCTCTGATTGGTCAGGTCAATTTCTACATAGGTATTTCCAATATCATTGGTATCTCTGCAAAGGCCACTGTAAGCATAAGCAGGCTGTCTTACTTCTGTAGTTCCCGCAAGGATTGCATTATAAAGCCATTCCGTCTCTGTTGTCTGGTCGATAGCCCAACCATAATCACCGCCCTGGATGGTCTTCTGACGGCCATCGTAAGTAGTAAATGTCCTGGTGCATCCAAACGTATCATATTTATAACCCAGGCTGTTTACATATGCCGCAACCTGATTTTTATCTACAGAATAATCTCCGTTTGCGTCTTTAACAAGCCAGTCCTTAATAGTATTCCGGTCAAGCTGCTCGGAACGGTCTGAAAAATCATATGTGATCACACAGCTGGTAAGCTTGTTCATCTGGTCACATTCTTTTTTCAGGGTTTTGTCGTCTTTATATACGGATGGTTTTTTATAGCAGTTGTTTTTTTCCAGGCTGACTGTTACATCTCCGGCAGAAACTGCTTTTCGGATCACTTTCTGCACTTTCTTGGTGTCCAGTGTGGTTCCTTCTTTTTCCGGCTGGATCTCATAAGACTCGCCAGTGTCTTTAATGCATGCATCTACAGGTTTCTCCATCTTGTCTTTCTGCATACATTTCAGTTTTTTTACGGTTTCTGTCAGCTTGTTCTGATCTTCATAAGTGGTATCTGTTGCCAGTGTATATTTTTTCTTCTGATTAAATGCAAGGAACCATTTATAACGGTCCTGCTTTTTGATCAGTTTCCTGGCTCCGCCATCCGGTTTGTAGACCAAACCTGCTTCTTTTGCGGTAATGCTCTCTTTTCCGTTGTTTCTTGTTTCCACAGTAAGGACATATGCCTGCACTTCTTTTGCAAGAAGTTTCTCAGTTTCGTCTGCAGTTTTATAGGAGCAGTTAAAACCGTTTACCTGTGATCCCGGTAAGAAATGATCTGTAAAATAATGCACACCGTATCCATAAGCTGCTGCTGTAAAGATCAGCAGGATTATGATCAGTGCAATGATCACCTTTTTGCCGGTTTTCATTTTTTCTTTTTCCTCACCCATGATCTCTCTCCGATAGTTATGACTGCCCGGTATTACGTACGCTGAAATACCGGGCAGTCTGATGTGATCGATTTATTTCTCCAGAAGTTTTTCCACACTTACAAGCTTCACACAGAGAACAAATACCTCTGCTGCCTTGCCAAGTTCCTCAACGCTTGGATAGCTTGGTGCAATACGGATGTTGCTGTCTTTCGGATCCTTTCCATATGGATAGGTTGCTCCGGCGCCAGTCATGACAACACCTGCTTCTTTTGCTTTGGCAACAATGGCTTTCGCACAGCCTTCCATTGCATCAAAGGAAATGAAATATCCACCGTGAGGTTTCGTCCACTCACCGATTCCAAGTCCGTTAAGTTCTTTATCCAGTGTTGCAAGAACAAGCTCGAATTTCGGACGGAGAATATCTGCGTGTTTTCTCATATGCTCATGCAGTCCGTTGATATCTTTGAAGAAGCGAACGTGACGGAGCTGGTTCAGCTTGTCGTGTCCGATAGTCTGTACAGTCATATATTTGCGGAAGTCATCCAGGTTCGCTTTGGATGCAGCAACTGCTGCGATACCGGAACCAGGGAAGCTTACCTTGGAGGTAGAAGTAAATTTATAAACAATATCCGGATTGCCTGCTTTCGCACACTCATCAAGGATCTCAAGAAGGAAATCCTGATTGTCATCATAGAGATGATGAATGCTGTAAGCGTTATCCCAGTAAATACGGAAGTCCGGTGCTGCTGGTTTCAGATGTGCAAAACGCTTAACTGTTTCCTCTGAATAGGTATAACCCTGTGGATTGGAGTATTTCGGAACACACCAGATACCTTTTACTGCCGGATCTTCATTGACGTATTTCTCAACCATATCCATATCCGGGCCTTCCGGAGTCATCGGAATGTTGATCATCTCAATACCGAAGAATTCTGTAATACGGAAATGACGGTCATATCCAGGTACAGGACAGAGGAATTTCACTTTATCAAGTTTACACCACGGTGTATTTCCCATAACTCCGTGAGAATAGGAACGTGCAATGGTATCGAACATTACGTTCAGGCTGGAGTTACCATAAATGATGATGTTCTCAGGCTCTACCTCAGACATCTCGCCGAGAAGTCTCTTGGCTTCCGGGATTCCGTCGATGACACCATAGTTACGGCAGTCCACACCGGTCTCACATTTCAGATCTGCATCGCCCGCAAGTACTTCCATCATTTTCATGGAAAGATCAAGCTGATCCGGTGCCGGTTTACCACGGGACATATCCAGTGCCAGACCTTCGGCTTTGATCTCGGCGAACTCACGGTCGAGTTCTTTCTTTAAATCGAGTAGCTCTTCCCTGCTCATCTCACAATATTTTTTCATAAGTTTGCTTCTCCTCTTTTTGTGCACAGTTTCATATCTGCGGTTGCTGTGTTTCTTCTGTTAAAGACTTCTGTCTGTCAGGAATTCTCTGCAAAATCTCTTCCGCAAAAAACAGCCACAGTTTCACGGAAGCGGGAAGCCTCTGCCCCGGCAGAAAATCTCTGCGTACATTTTAGTATGTAAAAGCGCTGTTGTCAAATCTTTCGTGGAAAATTCTGCACTTCTCTTGCACAGCATCCATTTTTCCTCTATACTGGAAAAAACATTATTATGGTGTTTTATGGATTCATGTCCCGGTCAGCCGGATCTGGTACAGTAATCTCCGGAAATGCTATATAAAAATGCTATATATATCTTATAAATTTACTATTATGAAAGAGGTATTGATCATCATGTGGATTGCAGATGGATGGAAAGAATATGAAGTTATTGATACATCAAAAGGAGAAAAGCTGGAGCGCTGGGGGGATTATCTTCTGGTTCGTCCGGACCCGCAGGTAATCTGGGATACTCCCCGCAAAAACCGTGGCTGGAAGCATATGAACGGACATTATCACAGAAGCAGCCGTGGCGGCGGTGAGTGGGAGTTCTTTGATCTGCCTCATCAGTGGGAGCTTCATTACAAGGACCTTACTTTTAATCTGAAGCCTTTCAGCTTCAAACATACGGGACTTTTTCCGGAGCAGGCAGTGAACTGGGACTGGTTTGGTGAAAAGATCCGTAATGCCGGCCGGCCGATCAAGGTCCTGAATCTTTTTGCCTACACAGGTGGTGCCACTTTGGCTGCCGCAGCTGCCGGTGCTTCTGTTACTCATGTGGATGCATCCAAGGGTATGGTCACCTGGGCAAAAGAGAATGCAGCTGCTTCCGGTCTTTCCGGCGCGCCGATCCGCTGGCTGGTGGATGACTGTGTGAAGTTTGTAGAGCGTGAGATCCGCAGAGGCAATCATTACGATGCGATCATCATGGACCCGCCTTCTTATGGCCGTGGACCGAAAGGGGAAATCTGGAAGATCGAGGATGCTATTCATCCGCTGATCAAACTTTGTACTAAGATCTTAAGTGATGATCCGTTATTCTTCCTTGTGAATTCTTATACTACGGGTCTTGCTCCGGCGGTGCTGACTTATATGCTGGCTACAGAACTGAAACCGTGGAAAGGTAGTGTGGAGTCACAGGAGATTGGACTTCCTGTGACAGAGAGTGGACTGGTGCTGCCTTGCGGGGCTTCTGGCAGGTGGTGTTCCTCCCGGTAGGATAAGGATTTGGGGCATCCTTATTAGCCTGCACCTTTTTTCCCTTTCTGGGACGCATTTTGTTGGGGGGGCGATGGGTTTTCCCTTTCTGGGGGACACTTTGGCGTGGGCAGGTTTGCGAGAAGGGGAAGCACTCGGAGTTAGCGAAGGCCGTCTCCCCTTCTCGCGCTCTTCCCCTCCTGGCCACGCAGTTGTTCTGCGTTTTGGTTGGTGTGGGGTTGCTGGCGGGGTGATGGATTCTGCTGTGTTGGTTGTGGAGCGTTGTGCCGATTCTGAGGTTGGTGGACGGGAAGGCGGCCCGCTTGCGGGCCTGTTCCCTGGTTGGTCTATCTTTGTAGAACTTTATATTTGTTTTGGAAATATTCTGTGGAGCAGGTAGGTCTGTTCCCTGGCAGGTAATGATTCGCTACTTATTGTTTTTTGCAATTCTGCGGGGGATTTCCTTGATTCAGTTGATATTTTTATTATGAATTATGACTGATTTTTGTTGGGTATCTTTTGATGTTTTCTGATTATTTGTATTGAAACGTTTTTTTGTTGGGTCTATAATGTAGAAAAAAGGAGCGTGATTTTATGAGTACGGAAACTGCAAAAGATACCCTTCCTTTTACCTGCACGCCGGCTTATGACCGGGATGCCTGTAAGGGGTGTGTCTGTTCTACCTGCTATGAGCAGGAGTTTTGTGACCGGTGCAGCTCCTGTGTGGAGCAGGGACATCGGAAAGAGCGGTGCAATGCTTATGAGGGGGCTTATAATTACTGAGCAGCTAAAGTAATTCAGCCCCCTCACCCCAACAAAAATCGGCACAACCTCTCACCCCCAACACCCCCGAATCCCGCACCCCGTCAGTGCATTTACGCCCACCACAACGCCGAACAACTGCGTGGCCAGAGGGAAGGGGTGTGGGGAGGGGAAACGGCCCAATGCCATTTAGTTAGAACATTTTGGTGAGAATTCTATCCTTATCGTCTTAACCATTTTGAAACTTAATGGATTGGAGATAAAAATGCGCAGATCCCCCTCTCAAATGATATAATTCCCTGATCCTCCACGGAGGAAATTCCTCTCTTTTAAGGTTCGTAACGATACATTCATATTCACCGGTATCCAGCAAAAAACGCACCATTCTTAATTTCATAGGACAAACTGCCTGTTTCCCGTCTTTTTCCAGATCCAGGAAATCAAATACCGACCGTGGGGAAATTTTTTTATACCGGACAGGATCTCTTTTCGAATGTACCGTACTCCGTGTAACAAAGAATTCCAGGTCTTTGTCCAGTTCCCTGTCAGGCAGCCGGAAACCATACGCGATCCCGCCTTTGCGGGAAATATCCTTTGTGCGGATAACAAAAGCCAGACCTTTTGCCATGATATGGGCAAAAACATGATAAGTTTCGTATCCCCGGTCAGCCAGTATGATCGTTTTAGCAGGGGATTTTATATTTTCCAGCATCTGGATCAGGGCACGGGATTCATTACTGACCATTGTTTTTTCGATCCGTATATCTGTATATTTTTTGTTGCAGAGATCATACAGCGCATGGAGATGGAGCTGATTGGAACCTCTTTTTCCATTGCCGGAAGGCTTACAGCTTTCCCAATCATCCGGATCATAAGAAATGTTCAGGTCGGATCCGTCACAGGCCAGAAGCTGAAATCCATCATAGGTTTGCACGGTAGGAAGTCGTTGTGTAAAATGATAAAACAGGTAACGCATAGCATCTGGAAGAAGCTTTGCCCTCTGTTGATGGAGAGCGGAAAGAGAAGGGATATCAGCAGGAAGCCTGTGCTGGAAAAAGTCATGGGATGTAGTAGAAAGAGAGCCGCCCTGCATGGTTAAAAGAGAGAGGATCATATCCCGAAAGGAAATCTTACGTTTTCTCGAAAAATCAACGCCAGGGCGAAGGACAAAAGAATCCTTCTGAAGTTCTAATTCAGAAATAGCAGACAGGAGCAATTCATAACTGGAAGCAAAAGTAGAGTTCATAAGCGAGCCTCCCCGCGAATTTCCGCTTTTCCCAAAAGCAGAACCTTTATCACAAAATCCCACAAAAAAAACAAATTCACACATACAAAAAAAGAGACCATCAAACCAATAAAAGTCCAACAGTCTCTCAAAAAAAGAAATTTTTTACTATTTATTTTTTACTTTCTCTAACATTTCCTCAGCTCTCTCAACATCCGTCTTCTCATCCTTAGGGAGAACGATGTTCAAAATAATCGCAAACACCGCTGCCGGTACAATACCGGAACCACCGAAGATCAGACTGATAGCCTGTGGCAGATGCACAAGGATCGCTGTATTGGAACCAAGTCCATAGCCAAGACCCAATGCAACAGAAACGATGGTAACGTTTCTTGGTCCTACCGGCCACTTGGTGATCAGCTGGATACCACTGACAACGATCGATGAGAACATCATAACAGCAGCGCCGCCCAGAACACTCTGCGGCATGATAGAGATCAGCGCAGCCAGTTTCGGGAACAGTCCACATGCGATCAGGAAGATTCCACCAGTAGCGATACAGAAACGGTTTACAACCTTATTCATGGCAACCAGACCAACGTTCTGGCTGAAGGAAGTATTCGGCAGTACACCGAACAGTGCTGCAAAGGAAGAACCAAGACCGTCACACATAACACCACCGGAAAGCTCTTTATCAGTAGCTTCTCTTCCAAGACCACCCTCTGTGATTCCGGAAATATCACCAACAGTCTCCACTGCAGTTACAATAAACATGATCAGGATCGGCACGATGGCACGTGCGTCAAATACCCATTTTACAGGCATAAGTGCAGGTACTGCAAACCATTTTGCCTGTGCAACCTTATCCCAGTTCAGAACCCAGGCTTTTGTAGCTTCTACAGTGGCACCTGTATCATCTACATATGTAAATGTTGTTGGAAGTACCAGTGCCATGATACTTACCAGAATATATCCCACGATAATACCGATGAGGATCGAAGAAAAGCTTGTGAAACCTTTTGTTCCGTGCTTCAGTGCAATGATCACGATCAGAACCACAAAACCTACGAAAAGGTTTTCCAGAGAACCGTAATCCTTTGCGGAGCTTCCGCCTCCAAAGGAGCTGATTCCCACACCGATCAGTGAAAGACCAATTGAAAGTACAACGGTACCGGTTACAACAGACGGGAAAAATTTTCTCAAAGGTTTCAGAAAGCTTCCCAGAACCGTCTCAAAAAGACCGCCGATAAAACATGCTGCCATGATCGCGCCGTAGGCTACGACACCATTTCCCATAACTCCGGCAACACTCTGACATACGCCGATGAAGCCTGAACTTGTTCCCATAACGATAGGAAGCTTGCCACCGACCGGTCCGATCGTAAAGACCTGTACAAGTGTAACAATTCCTGCGATCAGCATTGCATTCTGAAGTAATGCAACCTGAAGATCCCCTCCTGCTTCGATCCCGCAGGCTGCCGTAATGATCAGAAGCGGGGTAAGGTTACCCACAAACATGGCAAGCACGTGCTGCAGTCCAAGGGGAATTGCCACCTTAAGAGGTGGGCGTCCGTCCAGCTCATAAGGGCTGGCTGTGTTTTTCTCCTGTTTTTCCATAATGAATCCATCCTTTCTTTCCCTATGTCCTGACGATAACATAAAAAAGAAGGCAGTTATACCCACTGCTGAATATAACCGCCCTGTTATCTGTCAGTACACGTATCGTGTCTCTTCTGTTTCGACACTCTTATCTGAACTGTTATTTCAGACTCCTGAAAAACGGGTTCATTATACAGTATCCCAACATCTATATCAAGTATTAATTAACAAGTTGTTGATTTTTTTGCAGCTTTTTTCGCCTGGCTCTCATCCCAGAGCTCATCTGCCTGTTTTTTCCATACTTCTGCATAGTGGTCACATTTTGCACAGAGATGCTCCGCTGTTTCCGGAGACTGAAGATCTGTAGATTTCGCTCCTGCACGTTCAACCATCTTACGGAGAAGTTCAGGATTTTCAAGCATCGGACATGGACGAAGCATGTTTTTGTTGAACGGCTGACCCTTGTGATACTCCATAAAGATCGGGCTCTTCAGCGCCTCAAGGAGTGTACATTCTTTAATGTTCGCATTGGAGAAATGAATGAATACGCAAGGATCCACGTCTCCGTTTGCATTGATATGGAGGTAACGGCGGCCACCTGCGATACATCCGCCTACATACTCTGCATCGTTCTGGAAATCCATAGTGAAAAGAGATTTTGTGGCACGGAATCTGCGGACGCTGTCGTACATTTTGATTCTCTGCTCCGGTGTGGGAAGAAGATCTGCTGCCGCATCATTTCCAACCGGCATATAGTGGAAGAACCATGCAAAATAAGCTCCGCACTCGATCAGATGATCGAAGTACTCCTCGCTGCTTACTGCATCTACGTTTGCAGATGTGTAGCATGTAGAAACACCGAACGGAAGTCCATGACTCTTAAGAAGCTCCATGGCATGCATAACCTTCTGATAAACGCCATCTCCACGACGTCCGTCTGTAGTTGCTTCTGTTCCCTCAAGGCTGATGGCCGGAACGAAGTTTTTCACACGGAGCATTTCCTGGCAGAATTCCTCGTCGATCAGAGTTCCGTTTGTGAAGGAAAGGAACTCACAGTCCGGATGCATCTCACAGATCTTAATAAGGTCTTTTTTGCGGACAAGAGGCTCACCGCCTGTGTAGATGTACATATAAGTTCCCAGCTCTTTACCCTGTTTAACAATAGAATCGATGGTCTCAAGATCCAGGTTCAGCTTGTGGCCATACTCCGCTGCCCAGCATCCTGTGCAATGAAGGTTACATGCGCTGGTAGGATCAAGAAGAATTGCCCACGGTACATTGCAGTCATTCTCTTCTGATACCTTTTCCTGCGTTGCGCTTCCCTTAAGACTGGCATTTACAATAAAGTTGCGGAAAAATGTCTGGCGTACGCCGGCATCCAGCTGATACATACGAAGGATCAGCTGATACCAGTTGTCCTTTGCCTCGATGGAGTGACGGATCGCATTTCTCTGTCCTGCATACCAGCCATCCGGTGTTACTTTATCAACCATTTCCATGATCTTCGGTATGTTTGTCTCCGGATCCTTCTCAAGATAATCCAGTGCTTTTGTTACGGTAGCTGCGATCGCTGCCTGTTTTGCTTTGTCTACGATTCCCATACTCTATTTCCTCCTATGTTATTATCTAAAGTGATTGGTTATTTTTATGTTTATGTTTAAAGCCGACTCTTGATGATCTTGATCGTCAGGATCCCGACCCATAGATTGAGGATCCCTTCCAGTAAAATGGAAAATCCTACCAGTGCCATCATCGTAGCTGCTGCTTCACATGGTCTGATAAAAACCAGAACTCCGATCACTCCGGTGACCAGTGCGACCAGCAGAATCTGCCACCACAGCGCCAGACCGAATCTCTTCGCATCTACAGACATCTGGATCTTAAACAGGGCATCTGCCAGGATCAGGATTCCGAACACGGAAAAAATAAGATCCACTGCGAAATTTTTTCTGGCTATCAGGATCACTCCCACTGCCATCAGCAAGATCCCGAAAGCCAGATCAAACTGAAATGCCAGACAGAAAGCATCTCTCGTGAAATATCCGCTGATCTTAATAGCCCCGTACAGGATCAGCATGATTCCCATAAGCACGCACAGCATTTTTACAGAGCTTTTGGGCCTTGCCATCAGAAAAATACCCAGCACACAGAACAGTAATGACATGACGATGTAGATGTTTTTTACAAGCTTCAGCTGTTTCAGGTCATCCATACGTTCCCTCCTTGATAATTTTTTCTCATTTATTGTACTGAATTATACATCCCTGTGTCGTTTAAAAAAACAGACAAAAAAGAGCCAGTGCCTAAATTTTAGACACCAGCTCAAAATTAACCGTTTCTATACCTTAATAAAATTCGAGGACATTCCTGTTCTACAGCTAAATGGATATTTTTAATCTTCATTTAGTTGAAATCATAGCTTTTCTTTCAGATTTTTGTACTGACTCTCAAGGCTCTTCTCGTAAATATACTCCAGCTTATGCATATCTGACAGGATATCATAATCCATATCATGCCGCAGCCAGTCCAGGATCACTCCCACAAATACGCATTTATAATACCGGCTTATAAGATGCCTATCTTCCTGATCCATTTCAAAGTCTCCGACCGCCCTGTTGATCAGCTCCTCCACCACACGCTCTGCGGCATGATCCAGATAATCGGCAAATACATCCCTCTGGATCGAGCGGTACAGATGTATCATGGCTTTTTTGTTCTTCTGAACTGCGTTGACAAGGATTTCCATACAGTCGCTGACTGATTCCGGTACTTTCTGATCCTTCAGAATGTCATTCAGCTCTTCCTTTACCATTGCTTCCACTGCATCCGGAATATCCCTGAAATGGTAGTAAAATGTATTCCTGTTTACTCCACAGCGTTCCACGATGTCCTTTACCGTGATCTTGGACAATGGTTTTTCGTTCATAAGTTCCGTCAGTGTATGCAGTATGATCTGTCTTGTAAAACCTGGCATTTTTTCTCCCCCATCACAAGCTTTCCTCGGGTTATTTCCTTATTATGTCATAAAAATAACATACTTTCAAGCAACAACATGTTCGAAAATGTCCATAAATCCCCGGAGATCTTTCTCCCGATAACTGTCCCATGACCTGGCTGAACAAGGTTTTGTCAGATCTCTTCTTTCTGTTCCTGCACTTTTTTCTCTGGCTGAACATGAACGATTCCCTCCACAACGGTATGGTTTCTGACCTGATTTACCACAATATCCAGGTTTTTCCAGCTGCATCGGAACTGTTCTCCGTCCTCCGGTACACGTTCCAGAACTCCGCAGACAAAGCCGCTGAAAGTATCATATTTTTCTACAGGAAGCTCCACATTTATGACCTCTGCCACATCATCCAGGATCGCTCCTCCCTGTATTTTCCAGATATGTTCTCCTGTCTTCTCAATATCATCCGGCTTCGGCAGATCTGTCCTGTCGTCAATATCTCCTACCAGCGTCTCCACAAGATCATGCAGAGTGACAATTCCCACAAAGCAGCCGTATTCATCCAGCACTACTGCAAAATAATCCCGTTTTTCCCTCATTTCCCGGAAGATCAGGTTGGCACGCATGGATTCCGGTACAAAAAACGGTGAATAACAGGCATGCTGCAGAACAGCTTCTCTGGATCTGTCATCCAGGCGGAAATAATCTCTGGTGTCCAGAATATGGATAATATCATCCTGATCTTCCCCGCATACCGGATAAAAGGTGTGACGATTCTCTCTGATAATCTCTTCCCATTTTTCATCGGAATCTTCCATGTAGAGAACAACCACATCTCTTCTGTGAGTACAGATTTCATCTGCGGTAGTGTCATCCAGATCAAAAACATTGCGGATCATCTCGCTCTCTTCCTGCTGGATACTGCCCTGTTCATTTCCCTCACTGAGAAGCATACGGATCTCATCTTCCGTGGCCTGATCCTCTTTTTCTTCCGGCCTGATTCCCATAAGGTGCAGCACTCCGTTGGCGGTAACTGTCAGAAGTGCCGTAGCCGGCCACACCGCAAGAAGCGCAATCTTAAGAAGTCCTGCAAGTCTCAGAGAAAGCTCATCCGGATTTTTCATCCCCAGACGTCTTGGAACCAGCTCTCCAAACAGAAGACTTACATAAGAAAGCAGTATTGTTACAATGATCATACATACGATTTTCAGAATGTTCTGTGGTACATCTGCTCCTGCCTTTATCAGTGCCGCGGTCATAGGCTGTGCAAAATATTCTGCCGCAAAAGCGCTCTGCAGAAATCCTGCCGTAGTTACCGTTACACGGATCGCTGTCATAAAATGTGCCGGCTGTTCTGTAAGCTTTATCAAAATCTGCGCCCGGTGATCTCCCTCTTCTGCCAGCTCCTTCATCTTCGCTTCATTCATGGACAGAACCGCCATTTCCGCACCTGCGAAAACAGAATTCAGAAAGATCAGGAACACCAATAAAACAATTGCCTGTATCATATTTTTATTCCCCTCAGTATAGTCGTCCGGAATTATTCCGAACCGGTTATAATACAGAAAGCGGACTACTAATCCGCTTTCCCGTCTTGTATTTCGAATTATTACTACTTAAGATAGCATAAGCCATCCGGTCTGTCAAACTGGGAAGCCGGTTCTCCAGCCTGATACAAAAAGAAGCAGCATTTTTACTCTGCTGCCTCTTTATTTTCCATATGATGTTTCGGAAATTCCATAATGATCTCGGTTCCCTGTCCCGGCTCACTGTTCAGCCACAGCCTGCCGTTCAGAGTTTTTACCCCGTGCTTCACAATGGAAAGGCCAAGACCGGTTCCTCCGATTTCCTTGGAGTGACTTTTATCCACCCGGTAAAAACGCTCAAAGATGCGTTCCTGATCTTCTTTCGGAATACCGATTCCCGTATCCCGCACATTTACACGAACTACGTCTCCTTCATCCTTCAGCCGTACAAAAACTTCTCCACTCTGATGGTTATATTTGATAGCATTATCACAGACATTGTAGAGAACTTCTTCCATAATCGTCGGCACGGTTTCCAGCACGGTACTTCCACCTTCCATATACATATGCACTTCCTGCTTCCCGGCAGCTTCATGTAAGGTGGAAAAAATATCGTGAACCATACTGTAAAGATCCAGTTCTTCCCACTGATAGGGAAGGCCGCCTTCATCCAGACGGGAGATCCGGATCACATCTCCAACCAGACGGATCAGTCTCTGCGCCTCTTTATAGATACGCCCTGCAAAAACTTTCACATCTTCATCCTTCACAAATCCGTCCTGCATGATCTCTGCAAAGCCGGAAATAGAAGTCAGCGGTGTTTTCAGCTCGTGGGAAACATTGGCGGAAAATTCTCTGCGCAGCTGTTCCCGTTCTACTTTTTCAGTTACGTCCACCAGAAGAATTACCGCACCTTCTGTCTTGTTTTCTCTTGTGACAGGGTTGGCGATCACCTGGATATCACTGCCATCCAGACGAAGAATTTTGTCCTCATGATTTCCTTCAAGAACCTGCTCCACAACGCCCCGGAATTCTTCGGAACGGTTCAGCAGATACACACTTTCTCCTGTTCGGACTTCGTTTACCTTAAGAAGTTTTCCCACACTGGAGTTAACGGAAAGCACCATGGTGTAACGGTCGATCACAAGAAGACCTTCCTGCATGTTCTCCGTAATAATGGAAAACTCTTTCTGCTGCCTTCTGGCTGCCTCAAGCTGCAGACGGATCTGACGGTTCTGGCGGTAGATTTTGCTGATAAGAGGTTCCACCTCTTCATACACATTGATCTCCTCCGGATGTTCCAGATCCAGGTTGTTGAGAGGTTCCACCACCCTGCCGGAAAGTCTGGAGGCAAATACCGCAGAAAGAACAAGAATCAGAAACAATACGCCCAAAAGCGGCGGTACCAGCTGCCACACAAGCGCAAAAGCTGATTTCTGGGTGCTGGAGACACGAAGAACATTGCCATTGTCCAGGCGCAGCGCATAGTACATGGTCTTTTCGGAAAGCGTGGAAGACATTCTCTCATCTTCTCCTTCTCCGTTAAGCTCTGCCTCACGGATCTCTTTTCTGTGACCGTGATTCTCCATATTTTCCACATCTGCTTCATTATCATAGAGGACTTTTCCACTTTCATCCACATAGGTAATCCTGGAATCTGTGTTACTCAGCTGATCCAGATAATCTGTCCCTGCTGCTTCTACTCCTCTGGAAATGAAAACAGCTTCTTTTTTCAGCTCATTCATCAGCTGACGCTGGAATGAATGAGAAAGGATTCCAATGACAAATGCCAGTCCCAGCACAGTAACCATGGTTGAGACCAGCATAATATACTTAAATATTTTTTTACTCAAAATGATCATTCTCCGGTAAGATAATTGTCGGTGTGACTGGCACTGTTTCTGTGGACTCCCGTGATGGAGTATTCTACCCACTCCGCAATGTTTACAGCATGATCACCGATACGTTCAAAATACTTCGCAGCCATGAGAATGTCAAGCCCCAATCTGGCATCCGGGCTTCCGCTGCTTAAGATTTCAACCAGTTTTTCCTTGATCTCATTAAACGCATTATCTACCTTGTCATCATCATTGATCACCTGTCTGCAGAGTTCCAGATCGCCCTTTACAAAAGCATCAATGCTTTCTGTCACCATGCGGACTGTATCCTCAGCCATCTTCCGGATGTTGATGCTGTTTCCGGTAACTGCTTTGTCCTCGATATGCTTGGACAGATCCGCAATATCTGCTGCCTGATCACCGATGCGTTCCATATCGGAGATCATCTTCAGCGCTGCGGAAATGGATCGCAGATCTCCGGCTACCGGATGCTCATGAAGAAGAAGCTTCATGCAGAGATTTTCGATCTCTCTTTCCTGTGCATCGATCTCTTTTTCCGTCTCAAAGATCTTTCCAATGAGAGTCATCCCGCCTTCACCCTGAATAGCTTTGGCAGAAAGTGAAATTGCTTTTTCGCAGAGACTTCCCATGGTAATCAGTTCCACGTGAAGTTCTTCCAGCTGTCTTACAAAACGTTCTGACATAATATCAACCAAACCTTCCTGTAATATAATCCTCTGTACGCTTATCTGCCGGCATGGAGAACAGCTTGTCTGTATCCGCAAATTCCACAACCTCACCAAGAAGGAAAAACGCTGTCTTGTCGGAGATACGGGTTGCCTGCTGCATGTTATGTGTGACCATAACAATGGTGTAATCCTTTTTAAGCTCTACTGCCAGATCCTCGATCTTGGAAGTAGAGATCGGGTCCAGGGCAGATGTAGGCTCATCCATAAGAAGCACCTCCGGCTGTACTGCCAGGGCGCGGGCAATACAGAGACGCTGCTGCTGTCCGCCTGACATTCCAAGAGCACTTTTTTTCAGGCGGTCCTTGACCTCATCCCAGATTGCCGCATCACGGAGAGATTTTTCCACGATCTCGTCCAGCTTCGCCTTGGAACGGATACCGTGTGTTCTCGGGCCGTATGCAATGTTATCATAAATGCTCATCGGGAACGGATTGGGCTTCTGGAATACCATTCCCACACGTTTACGCAGAAGATTCACGTCCATATCTCCGTAAATATCTTCCCCGTCAAGCTCTACCTTTCCTGTGATGGTACAGCCCTCCACAAGGTCGTTCATACGGTTTAAGGATTTCAGAAGTGTGGATTTACCACAGCCGCTTGGTCCGATAAATGCTGTGATCTCTTTTTCCGGGATCTCCATATTGATTCCCTTCAGAGCATGAAAGTTTCCGTAATGGAGATTCATATTATCAATTGAAATTTTTGTATTTTCACTCATGATCGATCATTATCCTTTCGCAATTTTTCTGGCTACCAGACCGGACAGTCCGTTGATAACAAGTACAAATGCCAGAATGACTACTGCTGTTGCAGATGCCTGGTTTACATGAAGTCCCTCACTGGAAAGCACATACATGTGAAGTGCCAGGGTACGTCCGGAACCCATCAGGCTGTTTGGAACTGCCGCAACAGTACCGGAGGTATAAAGAAGTGCCGCTGTCTCACCTACCACACGTCCGATGGCCAGGATCACACCTGCCAGGATTCCGGGAACTGCGGAGGGAAGTACGATAGTAAAAATAGTACGGAGCTTGCCTGCTCCAAGTCCGAAGCTTGCCTCACGGTAAGAATCCGGAACGGATTTCAGCGCTTCCTCAGCGGTACGCATGATCAGGGGAAGTACCATGATCACCATGGTCAGGGCACCGGAAAGAAGAGACATGCCCCAATGCAGTGCAGTTACAAAGAACAGCATACCGAACAGACCATATACGATAGATGGAATACCGGAAAGTGTTTCTGCGGTGATACGGATCAGTTTTACAAAACGGCTGCCTTTTTTTGCATATTCTACAAGGAAGATCGCTGCAAAAATTCCAATCGGTGCCGCAATGGCCAGAGATACCAGTGTCATGATCAAAGTGTTGATCAAAGAAGGGAGAAGGGAAACGTTCTCTGAGGTATAGGTAAAACTGAACAGGCTTGCGTTCAGGTAAGGGATACCTTTTACCAACACATAGCCAATCAGGAAAAACAGCAGTGCAAAGGTAAGTACTGCACCAAGTAATGTAAGGAATGCCAAGATTCCCGCGCCAGGATGTCTGGTGTAGGATTTCAGCTGGTCTCCCAGAGAAATTGTATTTCTTTTCTTCATAGTAGTTTCCGCCGCAGGATCTGCGGCTACAGATACGTTAGTTTGCATGTTCCGCCCTCCTGTTCAGCAGTGAAAGACTTAAGTTGATGATCAGGATAAATACAAAGAGTACAACTCCTGTTGCGATCAGTGCTTCTCTGTGAAGTCCTGATGCATATCCCATCTCTGTTACGATGTTTGCAGTCATGGTACGGACACCCTGAAGAAGTCCCTTCGGCATACGTGGCTGGTTTCCGGCTACCATGATCACGGCCATGGTCTCACCGATGGCACGTCCGATCCCAAGGACAACGCCTGCCAGGATTCCGGACTTTGCTGCCGGAAGCATAACAAAGAAAATGCTTCTTTCTTTTGTTGCGCCAAGTGCAAGTGAACCTTCATAGTAGCTTTCCGGAACGCTTCGTACTGCGGATTCCGTAACTCCGATGATCGTTGGAAGGATCATGATTCCCAGAAGGATACATGCTGCCAGCATACTGCTTCCGGTTCCTCCGAACAGCTGGCGGATCAGCGGTACCAGGAGAACCAGGCCAAAATAGCCATATACGATGGATGGAACGCCTGCCATAAGCTCAATACCGGATTTCAGTGGTTTATAGATTTTTTTCGGACAATATCTTGCCATAAATACGGATGTAAAAAGTGCGATCGGCACTCCGATAAGGATTGCTCCTGCAGTTACATAAATACTTGCCACGATCATTGGCAGGATTCCGAATTTATCGTTTGTTGGTCTCCATTCTGTTCCGAAGAGGAATTTTAAGGGACCGATCTTTCCCATTGCAGGAAGACCGTTTGCAAAAAGGAACACGCAGATAAGAAATACTGCAAGAACCGACGCACAGGCCGCAATGAGGAAAACGACCTTCATGGCCTTTTCTCCTAAATGATTCATAAGACACCTTTCTCTCTGTCCCAGTGGATATCCACTGTGCTGATATATAACGGAGCGGCTTTCCTGACCTTGTCATGATCGCCGCTCTCTGTAAGATACTTCAATCGTTTTTTGCCGGGGATTTATTTGGTCACGTCTTCCCAATCTGTAATGTCACCTGTGAAGATGGATTTTACCTGGTCACTTGAAAGCTCCTCAAGGTCATTGTCGTTGTTTACGATGACTGCGATACCATCTTTTGCGATCTCTGTAGCTTTAACACCTTTCTCTGTTTCCTCGTCCTTCAGCTCACGGGATGCCATTCCGATATCACATACACCCTCTGTTGCGCTATTGATTCCTGTTGTGGAGTCGCTGACCTGAACCTCTACTGTGATGTTTTTGTTTGTTTTCTGATATGCCTCTGCAAGCTTCTCCATTACAGGTCCTACGGAAGAAGATCCCATAACTACGACTTTGCCTTTTGCATCTCCGGCTTTGTATGCCTCTGCTTTTTCATCTACTTTGATGTAGCCTTCTTTTTCGATGATGTCCTGTCCGTCAGAGCTCATGATGTAGTTGATGAAATCCTGTGCTGCATCGCTGAGCTTGTCGCCTGTTACGATGTTGAACGGACGTGCTACCTTGTATGTATCATCTGCAACGTTCTCTGCTGTTGCCTCTGCTCCGTCGATCTTTACTGCTTTTACTGTATCGTTGAGGGAACCAAGGGATACGTATCCGATAGAGTTCTCATCGCCTGCTACTGTGGTAAGCATTACATCTGTGTTGTTTGTGATGCTTGCTTCCTGTGTTGTCATATCTACTTTCTCGCCGTCTTTTTCTTCTTCGATCCCAAACAGCTCTACGAATGCTCCACGTGTTCCGGATCCGTCCTCACGGGAAATTACGTCGATCGCTCCGGACGGTGCTGCCATTACAACGGTTCCCATTACTGTAGTTCCGATAAGTGCTGCTGTTAAGATACCTGCGATTCTTTTTTTCATGATTTTTTTCTCCTCATTTCTATGATCATTTTTACTTGCTTACTGCTTAAATACAGGTGTTATTATAGGAATGGAAGGTAAAATATAAAATCGCGGTTTTGTAAAATGTTAGTAAAAAAATGTGATATAAAAAAAAGCTGCTTGCGCAGCTTTTTTTATATGATGTATTCGTCTGCCTTGACAGATTGCCAGTTCATCAGGTCTTCCAGTGTTATATGATCCACCACACCTTTGATAGCATCGTCCAGCTTTTTCCAGAGGATCTGGGTGACACAGTTCTCCTCACGTTCACAGAAGGCTCCGTTGTCGTCCAGACATTCCACAGGGGAAAGGCTTCCTTCTGTGAGACGAAGGATCATTCCGACCGTGTATTTATCCGGGGTCTGCTGCAGTGCATAGCCGCCCTGAGGGCCACGGACACTGCGGACAAAACCTGCTTTGTTCAGGATGGATATGATCTGCTCCAGATATTTATCTGAGATCTCCTGGCGCTTCGCCACATCCTTCAGGCGGATCGGTTTTCCTGTATAATTTGTAGCAAGATCCAACATCAGTCTCAGCGCATATCTTCCTCTTGTAGAAATCCTCATGTAATATTTACCTCCAATATTTCAGTATTCTTCTTATTTATAGTCTTTTGCTCTTTCTGTTATTGTGCAGCTGTTCAGCCGGAAATATTCCTCTGTATTCCATGACCGGCACCCTTCTCTGTGATGCACAGGCAGCTTCCTGTATCTTCTTTCATAAGAAACAGAATCTGCTTTGCAGACTTTATTCTTTATATTGTTAATAGGTTTTGTTTGTTTTCTCTATTATACCCTAAAAAACTATCTGATACAAGTCAAGCGGATATTCGCAATCCGCTTTGCTACTTGCTCATAACCGAATAACTGCTTCGCAGTTTATCAGAAAGAGCCTGCACTCCTCCTGATACAAGCAAGTCCCCATCCAATGCTTATTGTTTTTCGCAACCCCGCAGGGGACTTACTTGATTCGGTAAAAATAAGAATAAAACCGGCGCTCCGGCAGCCTGCTTGGACAGGCATTCAGGAGCGCCGTAAATAATCCCGCAGGATCACGCTTCGGGGCAAAAGAAGCGGTCTTCGGATCGATTATTTTGTAAACAGTGGTGTGGAGTAGTAACGGTCTCCACTGTCCGGAAGAAGTGCTACGATCACTTTTCCCTTGTTCTCCGGGCGTTTTGCAAGCTGGATCGCAGCATAGAGAGCTGCACCGGAAGAAATTCCTGTAAGGATTCCCTCTTTCTTGGTGAGGAGTTTGGATGTCTCAAATGCATCCTCATTTTCTACTGCGATGATCTCATCATAAACCTTGGTGTCAAGTGTATCCGGAACAAAACCAGCGCCGATACCCTGGATCTTATGCGGGCCTGCTTTTCCCTCGGAAAGTACAGGAGAAGTTGCCGGCTCAACAGCTACAACCTTCACGTTCGGGTTCTGGCTCTTCAGATACTCACCTGTACCTGTGATCGTTCCGCCTGTACCAACACCAGCTACGAAGATGTCTACCTTTCCGTCTGTATCGTTCCAGATCTCCGGACCTGTAGTCGCTGCATGTGCCTTCGGGTTGGCCGGGTTCTCAAACTGTCCTGGGATAAAGCTTCCCGGGATCTCCTTGGCAAGCTCTTCTGCCTTGGCAATGGCACCTTTCATTCCCTTGGCTCCGTCTGTCAGAACTACCTCTGCGCCGTATGCTTTCAGGATGTTTCTTCTCTCAACACTCATGGTCTCCGGCATGGTAAGGATTGTCTTATATCCCTTGGCAGCTGCGATGGCTGCAAGTCCGATTCCTGTATTACCGGATGTTGGTTCGATGATGGTTGCGCCCGGTTTCAGAACGCCTCTCTGCTCTGCATCCTCGATCATTGCCTTACCGATTCTGTCCTTAACACTTCCTGCCGGGTTAAAATACTCAAGCTTGGCAAGAATGGTAGCCTCAAGTCCTTCAGCCTTCTCTACATTCTTAACCTCTACAAGCGGTGTGTTTCCGATCAGTTCCAGTGCGCTTCCGTAAATTTTACCCATGGTGATATCCTCCTTAATTCCTTATCTCTATTTCCTTATTTCCTAGTAACTATATATGTTTTCTGTGATTTGATTGAATTATATCATAGTACAGGGATTTGTCAATACATTTCCGCCAAAAAAACGCAGGAATTTTTCTCCAGAAAAATCCTGCGTTTTGTGCTGTTTCATTTATTCTGTTTTTATAATTTGGGCCAGCAGACGCATCATCTCATCCACGTCCAGTGGCTTCGCCAGAAAACCATCCATTCCCGCTTCCTGTGCCTTCCGTCTGTCCTCATCATAAGCATTGGCTGTCATGGCAATGATCGGAATCTCAGCTCTCGAATCGTCCAAATCCCGGATCCTCTGTGTTGCCGTGTAACCATCCATATTTGGCATCTGGACATCCATCAGGATCACATCATAATATTTCTCCGGCATCTTTTTCAGTTCCTCAATACACTGGATGCCATCTTCCACATGTTTCACTTTTATTCCGGTTTCTTCAAGAACTGTCTCCGCAATTTCCGCGTTCAGTTCATTATCTTCCGCAAGAAGAATCCGTTTTCCTTCAAGCTTCTCTGTAATATCCGGAATATTCTGTTTCTCTTTTTCCCGAACCTGGTTTTCTAAACTGACAGGAAAAGAAAATTTCATAATAAAGCGGGTGCCTTTTCCCTCTTCACTTTCTACTTCGATGGTTCCATCCATCCGGTCAACCAGAGATTTTACGATTGGAAGTCCAAGTCCTGTGCCTGCAACTCTGGTTTCCGTAGAAGTATGTTCCCTGGAAAATTCCTCAAAGATATGTGGAAGATAATCCTGGCTCATTCCAATCCCGTTATCTTCTACAACAACTTTATAGTTTGCGTTTTTCTCATCCTCAGAATCCAGCTCATCAATGGATACTGTGATCTTTCCATGAGGATTGGTATACTTGATGGAATTGCTGACAACATTCAGAATAATTTCCTCCATCTTTGTTTTATCACACAGGATCTGATCGTGGACCACATTCAGGCTGCACTGATATTCCAGAGATTTTTTTGTAAGGGATGATTCAAAAACGGTGTTCATGGCTTCCACCATTTCACGGATATTTACACTTTCCGGATTCAGAGTGATCTTTCCACTTTCGATACGGGCCATTTCCAGAACCTGATTGATGATCGTCAGCAAAATATCGCTGGAAACCCTGATCTTTTTTATATAATCAAGAGATTTCTTTTCGTCATGAATGCTTTTTTCAAGGAGTCCGGAAAATCCTACGATGGCATTCATTGGTGTCCGGATGTCATGACTCATGTTAAAGAGAAATCTCGTCTTTGCCTCATTTGCTTTTCTGGCTTTTTCCGCGGACTTCCGGATTTCTTCTGTATACAGTTTTTCTCTCTGTTTTCTGTGAAGCATCAGATAACAGATCGCAGTGGCCAGAACAGCTATGCTTACAGCAACCAGAAAAACCAGTGCCTGCTGTTTCACGGTAACCCATCCGGTATGTGGAATAATCTCAAAATACCAGGTGTCATTTGGAACCTTACAGCTGATCTGTACAGCCCCTTTGTGAATCGCATCTCCACCCTGGGCAATGATCGTTTTCTTTCCGGAATTTCCGTCTTTTTTCCACATCTGATAACAGTAGGAAGCATCGGTAAGCTTATCCAGTTCCAGTTCTTCCAGAAATCGGTTCCAGTCAAGTACCAGGATTGAGAATCCCCAGAAGGATTTTTCCCCGGATTTATCTGTAATATAAATCGGTTCAAACAACAGTGAGCCAAGGCCTCCCTGATTCAGCTCATAAGGACCGGCTATGGTATACTGGCCGCTTTTCATTGCCAGATTCGCTTCATGTTTACGGGCCGGACTATTTAGCATATCAATTCCAAAAGCTGCCTCATTTCCTTTCAGAGGATAAATATCCTTAACTACTCCGTCCGGTGCCAGTTCAATAGCTTTTATAATTTGAGAATCGTCGGAGATCATCTGCGACAGAGCCTGAAATTCTTTACTGTCCATCTGATGTCCGGATCCAATGATATTCTGAAAGAATTCTGAGACATCAAGATATCGATTAAGCTGTGATTTTATCCGGTTCACGGTTGTTTCCGCTGTAAAAGCAGCTCGCATTTTCTCTTCATTTACAGTATTCCTGTTGAGCAGCTGTCCGCAGACGGATACTATAAAGAAGGAAATGATCCCTACGACCAGACAGTAGATCCTGATCTGTTTTGAAGTATTATCTTTTTTTATCATTTGATTTTTTTTACCTTCTCCTGCTCGGTATAACGTTACGTCAGATGTATATTTTACCATCCTCATATTTTGTTTACAACAAAAAGAATCTTCCAAACGGCAGTGTTTTTGTCTGCTGCTGTTCAGAAGATTTCTTTTATTGGATCATTCTTTATTATCTGGCGGATTCAGGGTCAGATGACTGTTCAGGCAGATATCTGCTATCCGCATTATCTACTTTGCAGATTCGGTTAACATAATATCTCCGTCGCTACATTTCACACTTAAAGTCGGTGCGGAAGTGCCTACTTGGTTCTCATAAACAGAGAAGTCTTCCTCATTGCTGGATTTTCCACGGGAAAGATCTCCTGTATCTACATCCCCGTCTGTGGTTTTCAGATAAATGTTGGTTTTATCCACGCTGCTCTTTTTCATTTGGATGGAAACATCTCCGTTGGAGCTGGTGATTTCCATATCTCCGTTGAAACTGCTGTTGCCCATCTGAAGCTCACCATCATCAAGAGAAATCTGGCCGTCTGTAAGATCTGCTCTTTTTATGCTCACATCTCCGCTTTCGGATTTCAGCTGCATGTTATCCGTACACTGAAGCTCTTTTACATCCAGATCTCCGTCGCCAAGCTTTGCCTCAAATTTTTCAAACACGCCTTTGTCCAGCATCAGATCTCCATCGGAAAGTTGCGCTGTCATTTTTTCACATAAAAGCTGATCGGCAGTAAAATCTCCGTCCGAAAGCTGAATCTCAGCTTCCAGAAGCTGCGCTTTCTCCGGCACATAGAGAATCACTGTATTTACCGCATCTTCTTTCTGGGTCTGCTCTATATGTGTCCGAAAGACTCCCAGATCATATGTTATAAAATAACCTCCTGTTCCTCCTTCGGACTCCTTAAGTGTAAGTTCTCCGTCTTTATCCTCCCAGGTCAGGGGATCTTTCTTTCCGTTTTTCTCAAGTTTATATTCCATATAATAATGGTCATCATCCGAAGTCCGGATATCCAGGTCAAGATCCTCAAAATCTACATTCAGTTTTGTAAAATCATCGATCTGTTCTTTTTTCATAACTGCAAGGTTTTTATGAGCAGAAGAATTTCCTCCGGATACATACACATGATCTGAAGCATATGTGAAATCTTTTCCCCCGGCAAAATATCCTGCTGTAGAAAGAACGACTCCCGCCACACAGAGCGCTGTGCCTGTCATCAATGCTGTTTTTGCGATCTTATTCATTTCTTTGCACCTTCTTTCTTACAAATCGGTTTACCAGACGTCCGATTCCTGTTGCACACCATTTACAGATATATATGGTAAGCACACCGACCAGGATTCCGGCTCCTGCCATAAGAAATCCGCCGCCAACCATCATGCAGGCTGCTGCCACAGATTTCAGGATCAGTGTGGCTCCAAAACCGGCTACCATGATTCCTCCGGCTATGGTTGCGATGCTGGCCACACCCAGGGAAAAAATCACGGCTGCGATCACAACTACTACGGCAAACAATACTGCCAGCACACTGAACATAAGTGCCAGACTTACCGGTGACGCACAGAGGACAAGAATTGCAAGGAGGATGATCTTACCCGGAGAACGTTTCTTCTTTGTAGAATCACTGGTTGAAGCAGCTGCATTTTGTCCTGCTGCACTCCGTCGGTTGCCGGAACCTTCTGCCGGCAGTTCCGTCTCTTTTTCTCCGGTACTGTCTTTCCCGTCTCCCACACTCTCCTGCAGAAGATTCAGAAGCAGTTCCCTGGCTGCTTCCTTCGGCTCGCCAAGTTCCTCCATTACCTGCTGCTCATTCTCCGGACCTGCCTCATCGAAATATTCCGAAAAATATTCAATGGCATTCTCATAATCTTCTTTCGGAAGCCGCTTCAGATATTTCCTGAGCTGCTCCATATACTCTTTCCTCGTCATTTTCGAAGTCTCCCTTCCACAATATCATCTATGGTATCGCGGTATTCTCTCCACTCTTTCCT